>Ga0208523_1000109_pt1 | contig 18232 bp, 19 predicted proteins | sample ETNtaG_17_FD_185770 | JGI IMG/M metagenome (GOLD analysis project Ga0208523, IMG submission 185770) | Marine microbial and viral communities from oxygen minimum zone, Eastern Pacific Ocean - ETNP201302PF82A (SPAdes) (version 2) | ecosystem: Environmental > Aquatic > Marine > Oceanic ...
AAAAAAAAGATACCAACAAATTAAAATACATGCCAACCAGAAATTATTACAAGAAAAAAATGACAATATTATTAATGAAGTAAAGAAATTGACTGAAAAATTAATCAATAAAGCAGAACAGGAGGTTGATATATTAAAAGAATCTTGGATTTCTAAAAAAAAAGAAGAAAGTATATTACTTAATAAAGTTAAGGATAACAATTTTCTTGAAGTCCAAATAATACAATTAAATGAACAACTACGTTCAAAAAATTCTATAATAACTGAATTACAACAAAGAACAGAAAAACTTTTAAAAGAAAAAAATAACTTTCAGACTGAAATTACTAAATTAAATAAATATATTACTCAATATAAAAAAGACAAAGATTTTGTTGATAAATTAAAAACTAAATATATGGCAAAAGAAAATTTAAAAGAAAAAAAAACAAAACAAATTATAAAAAAAGAAGAAGAAGAAGAAGAAGAAGAAGAAAAAAAAATACAAAATATAGCTAAACAAATAAAAGAACCTGAAAATTCACTACGAACACTAACTGCTAAAAAAAAGAATTCTTCAAAAGTAGTGTCAAAAGTTGGACAAAAAAATAAAAAGGAAATGGAAAAAAAATTACTAATGAAAATGACACTTCGTGAAAAGGGACCACTATTTGAACATAATTATATATGTACTGGCATTTACCGAAAAGAAACTGATTTTGAAATTTTGCTTAAAGCAAAAAACAAGGTTATAATTCATTTAAAATTTGATTATAGATCAAATTTTATTAATATAATTACCACGGATAATAATATTTCTCTATCCTGTATATTTGAACCAGATACATATTATGAAATAATATTTACTTTTAACCATCAAGATATTACAGTAAACATAAATGATAATTTATTAGGATCATATAATATACATGAAAAATTATTAGAAGATATAATTGTTAGAATTAAATCAACTAGATCAATATTTTATCATCAATATATTAAATTTCTCAATTAGTAAGTTGTTGTTTTTTTTCAAAAAATTTGGAATAATGTGATTTTGTCAATACAAATGGAATTGGTTCCATATTTGCTTTACATGGTTTTAATTTAGGGGCAAATATTATTTTTCCCCATTCATCTTTTTTTACAATATTTAATCGTTTCATTATAATTATTATATATGACATTTTTTTTAATATATAATTTATAAAATATAGTTCTTTGTCAAATTTTTATAAAATTTGACAAAGAACTTGCTGACATTTATTATAAATTAAAATTGAAACAATTGTATTTTTATAAATAGAATTAAATCAATGGATAAAAAAAATAATATATCAAACAAAATTTTAAATAAAATTTTAAAAGATAGTATTAATTTTGAAAATATCATCACTTCATTCTTATTAACAAAACAATGGAAGGGTAATATAAAAATAAAACAAAAACCAAAGAAAAAGAGAAAAAATGCATACACTGTATTCAGCTCAAAGTATAGAAGTATTGTTAAACAAGAAAATCCAGACAAAAAGTTTGGAGAAATTAGTAAAATAATTGGAAAAAAATGGAAAAATTTAATGTCAGAAGAAAAACTAACTTATCGAAATGAAGCATTAAGATTAAATCAAATTTCTAAAAATGAAACAGACAAAGAAGAAAAGAAAATGATAGTATTTACAAATAACGAAAATTCTTTAGAAGATGAGAATTTTAATAAAGAAAATCAAAATAAACTTTTCCAAAAACATCTGACTAAATTAACACAAAATATACATAATATTTTATTTGACATAATTATAATTGACATATCAAAAAAATATAATATCCCGCAAAAAGAACTTGTTAAATGTATTCCATTTAAAAACAAAAAATTTAAAAAAAATGCTTATACCATATTTAGTTCTTCTCACAGGAAAAAAATTAAACAATTATACCCTGAAAAAAATTTCGGAGAAATAAGTAAAATGGTAGGATCAAAATGGAAACAACTTAGTGATGAAGAAAAACAGGTATACAAAATACAAGCTGAAGAAGAAAATAAAATATTAAATGATTAGATTAATTTTCAATATTTAAAATAAATATCTATTGTATAAATATATTATAATATGTCTTGTGGATACAGTTCTCAAAATCAAGAAGAAAAAAAATTAATAAAAGTTTTAGATAAACATATTGTTGGTGGAGCAAAAAGAGGAAGAAAAAAAGTTGGAAGTGATGTGTTTAATAAGTATAAAGATAATACTAATATTCAAAAACTCGATGAAAAAATTTGCCAACAAATGACACTTAAACAATTAAGACAAACTGCGTTATATAAAAATTTACATTATGATCCACAAAACCGTCCAGCATGGAGTGGCAAAAAAGGTTCCAGATTTGGAAAAAAATCATATTTAAGTAAAAGTGAATTATGTAAATATTTAAATGACCCAAAAAAGTATGTCGCAGATTTAAATAAAGCTTATGCTAGTAAAACAAGAGCAGGTCCTAGAATTAGAAAAACAAGAGCAGGTGATTGTATTCCTAAAGCTAGAGTTCCAATTAATAATAATTGTAATTCTAATGGAGAATTTAAACATACAGGTAAAACTAGCAGTGGTATTGATTGTTGTTATAAAAAAAAACAAAAAACTAAATCATCAAGAAGACAAAATAAAATAAAAACATCTGGTATAGTTTTGAAAAAAAATATTAACAAAATAGTCAAAAATTTAAGTAAAACAACTGAAATTTTAAATTATTTAGAATCATCAGTTGGTATTTCAACACAAACCGATTTTAATCGATTTGCTACATCTCCAAAAAAATTCTTAACCAAATTAGATAAATATGATGCTAAAAATCCAAATGCTCTTAATTCTATTACATATTCATTTTTAAGAAAAACAATTACAAATTTAATGTAAATTTATATACAATATGTATGACAAAAATATATAACAAATACTATTTAATAATAAATATCATAACAGATATTTATTATTAAATGAATAATTCGTTAGTTAAATGTTCAAAAGTTTCTGTTAGAAACTCATCAATTGATAATGCTGGATTAGGTGCATTTGCGAATACTTTTATCAAAAAGGGAGAAATAGTTGAAATTGGTCTTGTAAAACAAGTTGATTGTGATGGACATAAAAATCCATATCTTTTTACATGGAGTCAAGATAAAACTGTGTGGGCATATGGAGCAGGTTGTGCTACATTCTATAATACTTCTAATAATCCAAATACTCATATGGAAAGAGATTTTGATAATCTTTCATATAAAATTTATGCTACTCGCGATATTCAAAAAGATGAAGAACTTACACATACTTATCTTAGTTTAAAATGGAGAGAATGTTTCGTTAAAGATTCCAAATTAGATTAATAAGAAATAATAAGTCCCAAAAAAATTTATTATATTACTAATTATTTAGGAAAATAACAAATTTTTTTATCTTTGGTAACAAATGCTCGAAAAGCAAATTTATTAAGCCTAATTTTTTGATAAAAAAAAGTCTTCCATTGAATTTTTGCTCCTCGTATGATAGATTTTGAAATTAATCCTTGCCTAAGACTAAGATTTTCTTCAAGTTTATCCATTTTAAGAAATAATAATTCAGTGGTTTCATCAAAAAGTTCTTGAAGATTTCCATAAATTTCTTCCCACTCTTTCCCTCCATGACGATGGGGCATAACCAAACGACAATCACATTTTTTAGTATGTTGACAATATGAATCAATAATTCCAAAATATATATCTTGTTCATGATCACTAAGTGAAAAAACATAAGGAAAACGATAAGGTGCCAAAATACTACCGGTTTGTATGTCTGCAAGTGATTGAACTTTATTTTCAAGTTCAGTCTTTGAGAATCCAAGATATTTTTGGCAAATTTCAGTTTTGCATTCGTCGGATAAACCATTATCCCCAAAGATTTGTTCCACATATGTTTTTAAACGTTCTTCTTTGTCGTCTTTTTCTTCGTTGGAATAAGATGACAAACAATTATTCAAAAAATTTCTACAAATTATAAATTCTTGATATGAAACCATTTCTTTAAATTATTTGAATAGGTAATCAAATAATCGTTTTTTTGATAAAAAAAATGTTATTATTATATATATTACACATGATTTTTAATATAGTAACTATTATTCTATTTATTGTTATCGTATCTATAGCAATTTTTATGACTATGAAACACTTAGAAAACGAAGACTTTACTGGAATCGGTAAAGTATTTTCATTTCATACAAATCCACAACCAAAATGTAATCCAGAAAATAATTGTTTTGGAGGTTCATATGTTAAATTTGGTGGAAATCCAAATTTCAAATACGATCCTAGAAAAAGAAATTTTAAAATGAACTTACAATAATTATACATCTACAATTGATTTATCCTCATCTTTATTTTCTTCCAATTCTGATACATCAAAATTCATGTATTTTTCAATTGTTCGTTTCAAAGTATCCTGATCAGCACCAGACCATTTATGAAATGCTTTTCCATTTTTCATTAAAATAAATGTTGGAAGTGATCTTGGACCAAAAAAATCCATTAGTTCATCTGCTTCATCAACATCCACCTTCAAAAAAATACAATTTTCATATTTTTTTGATAATTCAGCGAAAATTGGTTTAATCGTTTGACAAGGCATACACCAAGTTGCTGAAAAATCAATAATTATTAAATTAGAAGGATATTTTTTTGTAATTCTTTCTAATTCTTCGATATCTGTTATTTCGACTACTCTTGACATTATTATATGTATATAATAAGTATATTATATATATTTTTTATATACGCATTTATTATTAATTAATTATTAATAATAATTAATTGAATGTGTAAATTAAATTCATATAAAAAAATTGAATTTAATTACATTTAATTAACGATATAAATTAAAATGTTGATTTTTATTAAAACATTTGTTTCATATTTAACAACAGTTTTAGAAACTTTTGCTAAATCAGAAATATCAGATTCTATTAATCAAGAAGAATTGATGAAGATGAAATATTTTTTCATTTATAAACCATTATTCAAAGATTTTAAACAATTTAAAACTCAAAGCAAGAAAAATAATTATAATATTCAAAAATTTAATGATAAAGATCAAAAAAAATTATCCAATAGTGTAGTTGAATATGTAACTATATGTAAACAAATGCTAAAAAGTATTATTAAAGACAAAATTGATGAAAATATATCAGATTCGGATCTACAAACATATTATGATAAATATATTGATACTGATTCATTTTTTGAAATTTTATCCGATTATGGTTTCTTTGGTGATGAGATATCGGATAATGATGAGATATCGGATAATGATAATATAGGTGATGTAGAAATGCAAGATTAAAAAATTTAGATTGGGACTTGTTTAATTTATTTTTTCAAATTCATGATTTGATGGATTTTTTAATAATGCAATTTTCATACTATCAACCCAAACTTGCTTTTTTTGTGATTCACCTAACTTATCAAATGCGGTTGATGATGGTGATACATTCATTTCAATTAACCAAGGTTTCAATTTTTCATCTATAAGTATATCTACTCCAAATAATCCCAATTTTATATTGTTTTTTACTTTGGAGTCAGAACATATTTCATCTTTTAATGTAAGACACGTCTTCTTTAATAAAGAATTAATCTTATCAAATAAAGAACCCGAATTTATATTCTGTTTTTTTAAATATTCTTTCAATTGTACTAAATTTCGTGGATGTTTTGATAAAAAAATTTTTACTTCTTTTATAGGAACCTTATTAAACCAGTAAGCATTTGCAACAATTGAACCATATGTTAAATTATTAGTATCAAATTTATCTTTTCCAAAAAATACCCCTCCTTGTTTATGTATATATATGGATTTTTGATTTCCTTTACATTTAATAAATAAAAATAGACGTATCTTAAATACTCTGTCTTTAATCAATAAGGGTTTAATAAATTTTTGAATTATTGTTACTGGATATTTTAACTCTTTTTTCACATCTATCACTTGATTTTTTATCTTTTCCATATCATTATATACATAAATACCTTGAGCATTTTCTTCTTCCGTTTTTAAAACATATGAATCATTTTTATTAAATTCTTTTTCAAGAATTTTAAATTCATTGTTAAAAATTGAATAACTTGGAGGCATAATTTTACCAGCTTCATCTCTTCCTAATTTTTTGACTAATATTTCCCATAATTTATTTTTACGATTTAAATAATCAACACCTGGTATTACATTCAATATCATGTTTGGTCTATAATTTTTATTTACAAATTTAGACAATTCATCATCTGAATACCAATATGGTATATAAAAGTCACAATTTTTTGGATCATCTGTATAGGTTATGCCCATCTTTGTAAATAAATCCTTTAAACGTTCGTTTATACCTTCCTTTGATGATTTACAATATTTGAGTTTTTGTTTCTTAATCTCATTGCTTTCAGTTTTATTCATCAATTCATTAGATATTTCTGTAAATGTTTCCATAGAAGGTCCCTTTTCCATATAAAAAGTTAACTTTTCTTTTCTTGTATTAAATAAAACTAAAAATAAAATAGCAATTACTAATATTTGAATTATACTAAAACTATTCATTATACTATTAATTTAAACAAAGATTTTTAGTTTTAGTTAATTAATTTAGATTACAATCAAATTTAACCATTTCTTTAACCAAATCCGCAAAATTATATTGTCGCTCCCACCCCAATTCTCTAATCGCTTTTCTTGGATCACTTAACAATATATCTACCTCTGCTGGTCTATAATACTTTTTATTAACTTTTATTAAAACTTTATCAGTTTCTTCATTATATCCTACTTCATCTAAACCTTCTCCTCTCCACTTTATATTAATATTAACTATCTTAAATGCCTCCTCTACAAATTCTTTTACTGAATGACATTCACCCGAACCTATAACATAATCTTCTGGACTATCTCGTTGAAGCATTAAATACATAGCCCTTACTGCATCCTTTGAATGAAACCAATCTCTTTTAGCATTTAAATTACCTAATTCTATATATTCTATTTTACCTTTTAAAATTTTATTTATACCTCGTGTTATTTTACGAGTTACAAATGTACCACCACGTCTTGTAGATCCATGATTAAATAATATTCCCGAACAAGTAAACATTCCATACGATTCTCTATAATTTTTCATTATCCAAAAAGCATATAATTTTGCTACAGCATATGGTGAACGAGGATAAAATGGGGTAGTTTCTGTTTGAGGAATTTCTTGAACCTTACCATATAATTCCGATGTTGCAGCATTATATACCTTTACTCTATCTTTCATATCACTAGCCATTATCGCATCAAGTAAATACAATGTTCCTAACGCATTTACTTGAGTAGAATATCCAGCAAGTTCAAATGAAACTTTTACATGACTTTGTGCTGCTAAATGATATATCTCTAAAATAGAATCATCTTCCATTTGATTTTTAATTTTGTTTAAAACTGATAGAATATTACAAGGATCAGTTATATCCCCATAAAATAATTCTAATTTATCAAAAATATGGTCTATTCGTTGTGTATTAAAATTTGATGATCTTCTTATAATTCCATAAACCTTATATCCCTTTTCAAGTAAAAGTTCTGCTAAAAAAGATCCGTCCTGGCCAGTCAATCCTAGGATAAATCCGTGTTTATTCATTATAATCTATAATAATTTATATCTAAATAGATAATCTTATGTTATTTTAAAATTTTATGATTTCTAATACTTTTCATTAATTTTTTATCTCCAAATAATTTATTTGTTTTTTCTTCACATACTTCATTAAATAATGGATGTTCTTTAAAAAACTTCATTTATTATAATTAAGATTAAATTTTAATCTTTAAGTTTTTTTTGACGCCCAGTTATTCCTGTTATTAACGCATATTTCATTTGTTATTTTTATTAATATAAAATAATTCTTTTAGAAATTTTTTATATTAATTTTTTATATTAATTTTTTATAATTAAATTAAATTCACCATTTTTTAAAATTAAATACTTATGCGGTTACTTTCTTTGGTTCTTTGATGAAATGTGGAGAAAGATAAGTTTGTAAGTTAAAATAAGATAAATCTTGAGTTGGGACTAAGAGTTTTTTAAGAGCAGTTGCTGCTTTATATCTTTTATCTGATTTTGGAAGGGTGGTATTAATATAACGATTATCGTTCTTATCAATTCCATTCTTATCAGTTCTTGTCATACCTTGAAGGTTATGTTCTTTGATATAAGCATTAATTCTTCTGGTGACATCAGTTCTTGGAAGACATGTTCCTTTGTCGACACTTAAGAATTTAGCAAGAGCATCAGTAATTTTGGTTGGTTTATTAAATCCACTTGGATTTGTTTTTTGATTACCCCCTTTTCTTTTTCCGCCTCGTGGTTTTTTGTTCAATACTTTAAGTCTTTTACTTACACGTTTGTGTAAGGCTTTATAAGAACTAAGAACACCTCTAGCATCAACAATTAAAGTTTTCATAGAATTAATAGTATTGTTAAATTCAAGATCAATTTTTACATCTTCATCTTCAGCAAGAGTTTTAGCAATTGCTTTTACGACTTGCTCTTCAACAGAAACCTTAGCAGATACTTCTTCTACTACTGGAGCAGATACTGCTTCTACTACTACTGGAGTAGCTACTTCTTCTACTACTACTGGAGCAGCTACTTCTTCTACTGGAGCAGATACTTCTTCTACTACTGGAGCCTTTTTTGCTGCTTTTTTTGTTCTAGGTTTACGAGTGGAAGCTCGTGTTGTTTTAGTTTTCTTTTTAGATACTTTAGATTTAGAAGGCATTTTATAATATATTTATATGTTTTTATAAATATCATTGAACGCAGATACTTAATTATATTTTATACATATTGTATAACTAATTTAATGAAAAATTTATATTAAAATCATACACCTAATACAGTATATTAATTTAATTAAAAAAAATATAAACTTGATTTATAATCTTATTATAGTTTATTTTATTATTTAATATAGAATAAATCCTTTTATACATTATTCATATAGTCAATTGCGATTTAATTGATAATTAAATTATAGAAAACAATATGTTGCTATATAAAAATCTATAATTATATAAAAATTATAGATTTTTATTTATTACGTGCGTTATAAATGCTGCGGTTAAATGTAGTTAAAATTTTGGATATAGAATAATACATAAAAATTAAATGCCTCGAAAAAAATCGCATGTTAATAATCAAATGGAAAAGAATGTAAAAATATCAGATAAAAAAATACAAATAAAACAAAAACCAAAAAGAATTACTAAACGAAATTGTAAACAAGATCTACTAATGCAATCATTAATTACCTTCTTTTCAAATAAAAAAAACATAGATATAATTTTATCAATTATAGAAGGTAAATCAAAAATATCATTAAGACTTATAGATTGGTTTGTTACAAATTATTGTAAAAAAAATACAGTTAGATATTACATTAATAAAAAAGGACTACCCAAAAAACAAATCGATGTTCATTTAAATTATAAAACGCAGCTAAAATCATTTTCAAAAAAACAATTTGATCCCTTCCGAAGAGATGAGCGAATATTATTCGAATATAATAACGAAAAAAAATTAACTTTAACGACAACAGTTGGTCAGTTAAATTTTTTTCGTTGGGTTATTAAAAACAATATCCTAACATATATTGAAAAAAATTTAAAATCTATTGAAAAAGATATGAATTCTGTTACAAAAAAAAATAGAATAAGATACCTTAAAGACAAAGACAAAGACAAAGAACAAAAAACAACAAAAAATAAAAAACCAATTAGAAAACGAAGGCAATTATGTGTATCTGCTACAAAAACTATTAGCAAACACGTAGCAACAATAACTGTAAATTTCAATTAAAACATAGCTATTTTTATAACTAAAACTATTTAAAATTGAAAACATAATTTAATTTTAGTTATAACAATGTACAACATATCATTAAAAGATAATAATAAAAAAAATTCATATACAAATTTGGAAAACGATGAAGAATTTGATAATAAAGAGATATCATTACAAATTAACGATGAAGAAAATCAAGTGGAATCATCAATATGTCGTTTTTGTCTTGAATCTGATAATAAAGAAGATCTTATTGTTCCGTGTAGATGTTCTGGTTCTATGAAATTCGTCCATAGATATTGTCTTCAAGAATGGAGATCACAGGATGTAAATTCAAATAATTTTAAAAGATGCAATCAATGCTTATTTGAATATGAATTAATTGACAAAACATCAAATACTGAAAAATGTTGTCTATCATTTTGTAGCTTCTTTGAATCTAATAAATTTATTATTTTTATATTTTTACAAATTTTTCTAATATTATTAAGTTTATTTTATAAATCAATTGACGCAGATGGAACTTATTTATATAAACTATTCGGAATACATGTACAAAAATCTCGAGAATATTATATCTTTAGTGTTATTACACTATTATGCCCACTTACTATAGTTATTATTACTCACGATATGTACATTTATCATAAATATAAATTAAATACTTATTTCAATAACTACGCTGGAATAGGATTTCCTAAATTTGCTGTATATATTTTGTGTAATTTCGCCTTGTTTTTTCTAGATTCATTGGTCGCTTCATTTATTTTGAGTTACTTATTACAAAAAATATTAAAACATATGCTAGAAAATTTTTACTACAGAAATATAACAGAAAGAAGTTATGTTAATAATATAAATGATCCTAATAATACAAGTGATCCTAATAGAGAAATTAGATAATAAAATTATTTTATAAAATTGAATTAATCATTTAACAATTAAATAAATAATATTTATATACTATAAAACAGATTGATAATGAGCAATAGAAAATATCATTCAAACAAATATCATTTGCATCCCATGAATTTTCAGGTAAATACCAGAAATAAACTAGTTACCGAAAATGATATTAGAAATATTCTTATTAAACACGAAATTTATGATGAAGTAAAAAATATTTCATTATATCGACGAGCATTAACTCATAAATCTTACGTTAATACAAACGATTTTTTATCAAATAATCAATACTATCATAATCGAAATAATAATAACAAAAATATTGTACCATATCAAAAAAATTCTAATGAACGATTAGAATTTCTAGGAGATTCCATCATTGGACATATTATATGTGAATATTTATATGATAGATATCCTACTAAAGATGAAGGTTTCTTAACAAAATTAAAAACCAGATTAGTTGATAGAAAATCGTTAGCAAATTTTAGTAAATATATGGATATTTCCCAATTTATATTAATATCTAATCATATGGAAAATATTCACGGTAGAAATACTGATAAAATCTTAGAAGATATTTATGAATCTTTTATATGTGCCCTATATAAAGATCTCGGTTTTATGATTACAAAACAATTTGTAATAGCTGTTTTGGAAAATACAACCGATTTTGCAAAACTACTATATATTGATGTTAATTTCAAAGATAGATTATTACGCTTTTTCCAAAAACAAGGTTGGGAAACACCTGTGTATACCGCAGGTGATATGATTGGACCCTCACATAGAAGAACTTTTACTATGTACGCTACTAGAGTTGTCTATGATAAAATACAAGGTAAAAAAAAAATAATTAAATCAGACATAGTTGGGGTAGGTGTAGCTTCTTCTAAAAAAGAAGCTGAACAAATTGCTTCCAAAGAAGGATTGAGAAAATTTAATGCTTTAGGTGAAGATGAATAAAAAATATATTTAAGCTTTGCATTCAGAAACATTTGTATTAAAAGTAAAACACGCAGAATCAAATTTGTAAATTTTATCTTCTACCTCCTTCGCATTTGGAGCTTTTATTACTATACAATTACGATTTTTACACGTTCTTCTAAAAAGAAGAGCAAGAGCAAAACCCCAGATAACCGAAATCAAAAAACTTCCAAATTCTGTTTTCATTAATAATATTAAATTACCTAATAAAGCCATTTATTTATATATTATTAAATATTTTTTATTTTTTCTAAGTTATTATATTAATAATAGAAATGATTAATATAATAATTTCAATTATACTCGGATTCATTATTAGCTACTTCTTTGCTACATATATTCTATTTGATAATTACAAACTTAAAGGACCTAATTCTAATCACGTTAGAAAAGAAATATATATAGATGAAAATAAAAATTGTTTCTCTTTTATACCAAGTCCATATATTTGCCCAACTTCTATGTAATATGTTCGTTTCAATATCAATACATATTTATGAGTTCAAAATATATATAATGTCTAAATCTACTGCAATCAGTGATATACCAGATTCAAATAATGAACTTGTTCAACAAGTTCTTGATGAAGTAGAATTAAGTAAACAAGAATCTGAACGTTCTTATTCTAATGAACCAATGGGACAATTACCATTTATGCAACCCATACAAACTCAACAAACTATGAATCAAAATCCTATGGGACAATTTAATATGCAAAATATGCAAAATATGCCAAATATGCAAAATATGCAAAATATGCCCTTTATGTTACCACAAAATAATCAACAAATGGGACAATTTAATATGCCTCAATATGATGACAATGATAATTTATTTTTAGGATTTACTCTAAATCATATCAAAAATACAGTTATTGTATTGATATTATTTACACTTTTGCATATGCCTTTTATTACATCTATTTTAGGGAAATATCTTTCATTTATGATTGACTTTGAAACCGGAAATATTACAATTGTTGGTATTTGTATCAAAGCTTTAATTTGTGCAATTGTATTCCTAATAATCAGTCGTTTTATTTAATTTCTTACCATTTTTACCATCTCACTTTCAATACCACGATTTAATAAAATAGAAACTCGATGAACACCATCAACTAATATATATTTACCACTTCGCAATACACACTTTATTACCCCCATCTTCGATTTATCAAAATTTTTTATTAAATTATCATATTTAGAAAAACTATGTTCTAATCCATAACCAGCATAAATACCAGATGATTTCATGTAATTAATATAATTTTTCTTATTACCCATAACATATGTATAATGCGGTGAGTATCTTACTTTACACATTATATGTTTTACTTTATCATTACGACAACAATAACATTTTTCATAATTTGAATTTTCTTTTAAAATTTGTTTATTATTTATTTTATAAACCAATTTACAATAAATATCATCTAATAATAGTTTTTTTAAAACCATTCTTTATATTTTTTGTATTATATATTTATTTCCCTACCTTTTTAATAAACTTTTTTAATAAAGTTTGTAAATGTATGGAATGTTTTTAATTGGTCATAACATTTTAATTTTGTATTATTATTTTGAAGCACATAAAACATCTTAAAATCTTTAATTGCATATTTCCTAGTTTTATCAAAATATGGTTGCATTACTGAACCAACTATTGTATCAATTTTGATATTAGCCCACTCTTTTTCATCAATTTTTTCCTCGCTTAACTTCTCATTTGCTTGCTGATTTACTTTAGTAATAGTTTCTGGAAATTCTTTCACTCGAAAAAGGTCATCAGGTTTATAATTATCTTCGCAATATTTTATAAAATCATTTGTTCTTTTTAGTGCCATATTACGGGAGTCGTTTATATATCTTTCAATAAGTACCCTGTTCCTTTCCATAGAACTACTCGTATCATCACGATACTTAACTATTTGTGTTTCAATATCATTTTGCGAAATCCTAGATGCTTCACTACATTTTTTTAATATACCAGAAATATTTTGATTAATATACCAAGATTCCATTGCTAATGTTATATAATTTCCTATATATTCTCGCGTTTCTTTTACTACATCATAATCTATTTTAGTTGACTCTATAGTATTCACTACTTCTTTTAATTCAGATTCCCAATTCTGAATCAATTTGGAATTAACGAGTTTTCCATTAATTAATAATTCAATAAAATTTTTTTTATTAATGTCTTCCGTGTCTTTTGGTAGCGTTTTTGCTAATCGATCTAGAAATTTTTTTAGGTTTTTTTGTTTTTTTGTTGTAAAAATTTCATCAACAACACTAACATTAGATCTCCAAGTTTGTTCACCAGCTAATAAAATTGACAAATTTGACTTCTTCTTGTCTCCTTTATTTTCTTCTTTCATTAGTTTTAACGTGTTTAATACATTACTCCAAGTACTCCAATTTTCATCTTTATACTCCGAACCACTATCCGAAGTGTATTGTCGGGTCACATTGGTTTTTTTTCCAACTTTTTTATTAAAAAATTCTACCCATTTTTTATAAAATGTATTATAAGATGCATTTTTAATATCTGATTCAATATTTGTCCATGATGTGTCAAAGTTATCCGCATTACTATCTATTTGTTCTGACATATCTGCTTTTTTAATATCAGATTCCGATTCTAAAAATATATTAGACAATTCAAATATATTTATTAATAAATAAATAAATAAATCATATTTGTTTTCACCCTTTTTAAGATTTGTATGGACTTCACCTTCAATATCTTTACAATACTTAATAGTTTCATATATAAGTTTACAAGCCAGATTCATATTTTCTTTTTCACTTTTGATATCTTTCGCATAAAATGACTTTGTTTTGTTTAAAATACTATTCTTATATGACTCTTTATCTACGTTTTTTTGGACGAATTTATTTATGTAATCCATGATAACTTTTCTTTCATATTCTCCATACATTTGTTGGCAATAATCTTGGCGATTTATTGTCTGCGGTTCAAGTGAAATCGAACCATCCTCATTTAATTTTCCATCCAGACGTTCACTCATAATTGCTACATAATTATCTATTCTTTGTTTTCTTATCCCATCCTCCGTAGAATTAATCAACTTATTATATCCTAGTATTACACCATTTGCATTTAAAAAACCTAACCATAATGGTTGTACTAATCCTGCACAAAACATTGCAAATTCCCAAGAAGCTGTTTTTTCCTTAATACCTATTTTTTTTGTTACATACTTGTTTATTGCTTTTTGAGTTTTTTTATTAATTTTTTTATTATTATAAATATAAGTTTCTAATAAATTTTCAGCACCTGGACTATCATCAATTATAAAAGGAGTTTTTCTTCCATCAGTAAACTCAAACATAAAATCATAAATAATTTTCCCACGAGAACTAACTGGATTATTTATAGTTGTTTTTATCCTTTTAGCACTTTTCCGAATGTCTTCTATGTCAGAAACTAATTTAGAAAATTTAGACAATTTTTCAGTTTTTAAATCGATATCTGAGTTAATATAAATAGGTATCTCTTTCCCTCGCTTTTCATCAATGCTATCGACTATTAATTCACTAAATCTTTCATCTTTTTTCATTGAATAATGAAATATGGATTGATCTATTTTATTATAATTATTCCAACATTCACTATATCCAATACCCAAACCATATAATTCATATATACGAAGTTGAATTGATTTTAAGTCACTCTTATTCTCTATGTTCTTGATAGTTGCTTGTAATAAACCATCAACCCCCTCGGTACCAAATAATGTATACGATTTCCCAACACCACTATATCCATATGTAACTAAATATGTTCCAATTCCTCTAGTAATAAGTTTATCCAATAACATGTATTGTGATATTGTTTCATTACTATTAAATTCTGGTTTAAAAAATATTTCACTAAATTTTACACTTTTCGAATTTCTCACCATTGTATCCATATCCATCCCAGAATATTCACATTTATTTATTCCATCACCTTTATCAATATTTAAGTATCCACGATTCTCTGTACCTTCACCTTCAGACCATTGGATAAAATCGTCTGATTCTATGTATTTACATAAATTTGTATCAAATTTCTCAACATTTTCGGGATATGCAGCATTTATATTCTCTGACTCTTCCTTTGTTATCTTATTGGTACCAGTCTTTTCATTACATATTTTTTTCGCAACATCAAAATCTTGAACTATATCACCATTTTTTTTTAATCGGTTTGAAAAACGACCAATATCATTTATTCTAGCATAAACAGAAACTGGTTTTCTTGTTAAAACTAAAAAATTATCTAATTCGTTTCTAAGTATGATAAAAAAATTTAATAATTCTGTTCGAAGTGTTGTATTGGTTTCATCACGTATAATGATAAATGAATCTGTTGGTTTAATTTCTTCAGTTTTTTCTCGCAATTTCAAAAATAAGTTGTAATAACGTCTTATCATAAGATAATAATTATCATATAAATGTTGCAAATTTTTAATAAATTCTGTCATTTTATGATCCATATAGTTAAGTTTTTTACGTTGGTCAACACTTAAATTTTCAATTTCAAAATTTTCTACTATCTTAAATTTACTATCTCTAAAATAAATTAATGAGTTGTTTTTGTTTCCTGTTTGTGCAGGTATCGTTTCAAACAAAGTATGTTTTTTTTTATACTTATCTTTAACATTATCATTATCATTATTGTCTATGACACTAATACGTCCAATCACGTTCTCAATATCTCTATAAATATCATCATTAATATCTTTCAATCCAAGATTGGACCAATGATCTATTATAGTTTTCATTATGCGTTCATAATTAGCCATTTCACCTACACTAAAATAATATGTTTTAAAATCAGTTTTTTTTTCTTTATTAGATTTATTTATATTATATTTATTTAACTTTTTTTCAAAAAAGACAATATATTCTTTAATACTCTTATCAATAACTATATATTTTGACGCTATTGATGATACCACTAGTTTTTTGTCCTGTTTGTCTTCCTTGTCGTCAGTTCCACCTTTTGACTTATACAAAATCTTTATTAAATTATCTACTATTTTATGAACTTTTTTTTTATGTCTATTTTTTTTTAGATTTATTTTTTTTATACCACCTTTTGTAAATATAATTTTATCATACAATTCTTGCCCCACTAAACTTTTATGACCACCTTTTTGTGGTTGGTTTCTTTTTAGAGCTGATCGTATATCTCCCTTGTTCTCTAATAATTTAGTAATATCTCGTGTTGTAGCATAATAATTACGTATTTTTTCCAATCCTTCATTTATTTTATTTACTTGAACGTCAATCATATTCTCACTATTTAAATCTACCTTTTCTAATGCTAAAAGTCTTTTCGCATCTTCAAAATGCTTTTGTTCTGCGTCTCGCTTTTTTTGTTCTTCTTCGCCTAGGGGTTCTGGTATGACTTCTGTTTCAACAAAAATAGCACTTTTGTTTTCTTCGTTTTTTGTTTGAGGGCCAATAGGGAGTATATATGGATGATTTTTCTCGTTTTGGATTCTTTCAGCATTTTTTGACTCCAATTCTTTTTTTAAATCCTCTTCTTGTTGATTTGTATCTGGTAGAGAAAAATTATCGATAATATCTCTGGGATGTACTAAATCTTTTTTAATTTTATTGATATTAATCGTTTCTTGAGCCATAGAAATGACTTCGCTTACATCATCATTAATATTCTGGAAATCTTGATTATTACTATCTTTTTCCGGACAAGGTCGTATAGTACCGCCTTTCCAAGCACTAATATGTCTTTGTTTTGTATTAATGCCAAACTTTCTAGTAAATGCGGTTTGTATATTTTTCATTTCCAGTACTACTTTATTTCGCTGGTCTTCAATACTTGCAGAACCTCTCCAACTTTTTGTTTCTGTAAATTTGCTCATTTGAACAGAAATATCATCCAGATATTTTTGTACATGTTTAGGTTGTACTCTTTTTTTTTTATTCAATTCTTTCACCATTTCACTTAGTTTAGTTTCTATTGCTTTATTTTGTATATTTAAATTTTGTATCTGTATAGCTAATTTTTGATTTTTTCGTTTTAAGTTTATAATTGTTTTTTCTAAATCTTTATTTATATTATTTAATTTATTTCTTTCGATTGAAATTTTTTTATTATCCTTCAACAACTGTTTGATTATTGCCTCCATATCCGTCTTCTCTTTTTTTAATTTATTATATTTTCCGATTTCTTTGGTTGATTTTATTCTTAAATTTTGTATTTCTTCTAGTAATTGTGTTATTTTAATTTCATGTTGTTCCTCGAGTTTTTTCGCTTGTTCCTTAAGAAAAGATATTTCTAATTTATTTGTTCGATTTACGTTTTTCAAAACATTTATTGCAAGTTCATGCTTATCATTCAAAGTTTTCATTTTTTGTATCTCTTCATTCGCCGTCTTAAGTTTTTTTTTTAAATCCTCATTTTCATCTATTAAATTTTTGTTATTCTGTAGGTT
>Ga0208523_1000112_pt1 | contig 18109 bp, 9 predicted proteins | sample ETNtaG_17_FD_185770 | JGI IMG/M metagenome (GOLD analysis project Ga0208523, IMG submission 185770) | Marine microbial and viral communities from oxygen minimum zone, Eastern Pacific Ocean - ETNP201302PF82A (SPAdes) (version 2) | ecosystem: Environmental > Aquatic > Marine > Oceanic ...
GTCACACCTTTAAAGCATAACTTCATCACTTCGTTGTTAATACCCACTGCTTCAAACAGTTTAGAGCTACGGTAGCTAGCAACAGTGCTAATACCCATTTTCGACATGATCTTGTACAAGCCCTTGTTGATACCCTTACGGTAGTTCAACGTGGCCTGCATAGGAGTAATATCCAGCTCGCCTTTTTCACAAAGCTGCTCAATAGTTTCATATGCTAGGAATGGGTAAACCGCAGTGGCACCTAAGCCAATCAATACCGCGAAATGGTGTGGATCGCGGGCACTTGCTGTCTCAACAACAACGTTAGCATCGCAGCGCAATGACTTTTCAACTAAGCGACGTTGTACCGCACCAACTGCCATTGCTGCAGGGATAACCAAGCGATTTTGTTTAATGTTTCTGTCAGATAGAATAACGAACGCAGCACGCTTGTTTTTAACCAGCATTTCTACTTCGTTACACACGCGCTCGATGGCTTTCTTCAAACCTTCTTGCGGCGCATATTGAAGCTCCACGACTTCTGAGTAGTAGTTGTCTGGGTTAAATTCGCGCAGTTGCTTAAGGTCGGTATACATTAGCACTGGCGAGTCAAACAATACGCGGTCAGCGTAACCTGAAGTTTCGCTAAATACGTTTTGCTCGCGGCCAATACAGGTTGCCAACGACATAACGTGGTTTTCACGTAGCGGGTCGATAGGCGGGTTAGTAACCTGTGCGAATTGCTGACGGAAATAGTCGTAAACCGTACGTTGACGCGAGGACATAACCGCCATTGGCGTGTCATCACCCATTGAACCAACGGCTTCTTGACCGTCTTTCGCGAGTACTTTTACAACTTGTTGAATTTCTTCATAGCTGTAGGCGTGTAGCTTGTGGTACACCGCCATGGCATCGTCGTCAAACACGCGTTTACCAATTAATGACGCGTCAAGCTTTTCAATTGGCGTTAATCGACGAATATGCTTGTCTAGCCACTCTTTATAAGGATGGCGTGCTTTTAAGTCTTCATCAATTTCAGTAGAGCGCCAGATTTTGCCTGTGTATGTGTCTACAGCAAGCATTTCACCTGGGCCTACACGGCCTTTTTCAATTACGTCAGCTTGCTCGTAATCCCAGATACCTACTTCTGAGGCTAGGGTAATGAAACCGTTCTTGGTAATAACGTAACGAGCAGGACGTAGGCCATTTCTATCAAGGTTACAGGCAACGTGGCGACCGTTAGTTAAAACGATACCCGCTGGGCCGTCCCATGGTTCCATGTGCATAGAGTTAAACTCGTAGAATGCACGAAGGTCATCGTCCATGGTTTTGTTATTTTGATACGCAGGCGGAACAAGTAACCGCATAGCACGGAATAAATCCATACCGCCGGCTAAGAATAGCTCCAGCATGTTATCCAGCGATGATGAGTCTGAACCTTCGGTATTAACGAAAGGTGCTGCATCTTTGAGATCTGGAATAAGTGGCGTTGCGAATTTAGCAGCACGTGCCATGGCCCAGTCGCGGTTTCCTTTAATGGTGTTAATCTCACCGTTGTGCGCAAGGAAGCGGAAAGGCTGAGCAAGCGGCCAGCGTGGTAGTGTATTTGTTGAAAAGCGTTGGTGGAAAACGCAAATTGCGCTTTGCATACGCTCATCGGCAAGATCGTGATAAAAGGCGGGTAAATCTTTTGGCATTACCAAGCCTTTGTAGATCGTTACCAAGCCTGACAAACAAGCTACGTAAAAATCGGGATCTTTCTCAAGACGTTTCTCAGCGCGGCGGCGGATCATATACAAACGACGCTCAAGGTCGCGTTTCCTCCAACCTGCTGGCGCGTTCACAAATACCTGTTCAATTTGTGGAACACCCGTTAGCGCTAATTCTCCCAGTACTGAGTGGTCGACAGGCACTTCGCGCCAACCCACTACTGAAAGTGTTTCTTTTTCTAGTTCTTCATTAAGTACTTCACGCGCGGCTTGCGCAAGTACCGGGTCCTGACTTAAGAAAATCATGCCCACACCGTATTTTTTGCTGAGTTTCCAGCCATTTTCTTCGGCGATTGCATGGAAGAACGCATCCGGTTTCTGTAGTAATAAACCACAGCCGTCACCGGTTTTCCCGTCGGCGGCGATACCGCCACGATGCTGCATACGGTCAAGACCGTGTATTGCAGTAGTTACCAATTCATGACTGGCTTCCCCATGAGTGTGAGCGATTAAGCCAAACCCACAGTTGTCCCGGGAATCATTGGGATTATATAAACTCATCTCTTAACTCCTTCAACCTTTTGACTGGGCAAGGTATGCGTTGCGTGTAGATGCGCCTAGGTTTGCGTATCACAACATTATTAGACGTCTTTTATGCCTGCGAGCGGTATTGCTCGCGGCGTGCGCCTTTCTTGTCGTTATTTTATTATTAGAGGATTCCAGTCGTTTCCGCATTTTTATGCATTATTGCGATGCGGGCCGTACAAAATACCCACATTAAAAACTAAAATCAAACGCTAAAAGTATAAGCTTTATAGTGAATTAGTATAAATATAATTAAGTCGATATTAATCAGTTGTTTACGTGTCATCATTTATGTTTGTAACAAAAATGTTATCAGTATTGCAAAGTTAATAACTCATCCCTTATAAATGATATTACTTCTCATTTGCGTTTTATTAATGAATAAATATGCTTTGAAATTGATGTTTTATGTTGTCAATAGCGGTTTGCGGTGTATTTTTATTAATTTGTAAAGCTATGGTTCCACTAATATAAGTAGTTTGCTATGTTGGTTGAAAATTAACCACAGGTAAGGCTTGTGGTGCGCTGAAGGATGTTGATAGAGAGCCCTGTGTGTGAATTGAGTGTACGCTTATGTGGAAGGCGAAGAATAAAAATTCACTGTGGTGGCGTGCTGTTAAGACAATAAGGATTATTGTATGAATACACTACATGCTTCACCACTGCCTTTATTTAGTATAGATGATCATATTCTAACTGGCGACAATATCACCTTCAGGCTTTCTCCTAACACATCTGGGCGTTTTCAATCTGGATCTCCCGATACTATTGTTATTCATTTTACCGCCGGTAGTAGCCTTTCATCTTCGGTGAATGTCTTGACCAATGCCGATAGCGGTGTGTCAGCTCACTTTGCCGTTGGACGCAATGGTGACATTGTTCAAATGCTTCCGACTAATAAAATAGCGTGGCACGCAGGAGAAAGTTATTACGAGGGGCGTAGTGGCTTGAATCAGTACTCTATCGGCATTGAATTAGACAATGCCGGCCAGCTTAAGGCTAGAGGAGACGGCACCTTTGAAAGTTGGTTTGGCGAAATTTTTGGCGAGAATGAAGTATTAGCTGCCCAGCACATTAACCAACAGTCTATGGGCTATTGGCACAAGTACACCGACGTACAAATTGTTAGGACGCTATCGCTGTGTAAAGCGTTGTGTAGCCACTACAACATCTCTACTATCGTCGGGCATGAAGAAATAGCGCCGTCACGAAAGGTCGATCCTGGCCCCGCTTTTCCCCTTCAAAGACTCAAAGCCGCTGTTTTGCAAAGTGATAGTGAAAGGTGGGCAACTGAGTCAAGTGATTCGAATTCACAGCGAGAGGCGCATGATCAAATTCAGCGGGATCTCGCTAGCCCTGTAAAGCGGGTGGCCAATGTAAGTGCCAATTCGCTGAATGTGAGAAAAGGGCCAGATGTTTCGTACCCAACTGTCGAGAACGGTTTGAATAAGGGCGAAGTGCTAAAAATACTGGAAAAGCGAGGGGAGTGGGCGAAAGTGTCTTACACGAAGGTGGGATGGGTGAATACCAAATACATTAATGAAATTACTGAAAAGTCGCCTTTCAAATCCTAATTCTGAGCAGGGCCACAGAGTTATGCTTTGACAAACCGCATTCCCGAAAAGAGGAAAGCCTGATAGGATAACCGCAAAATAAGCTTAAATTAGACGTACATGCATTCAGATTCACCAAACGATTCTTGGGCAATTCGCTTTGCCCAATTTGTTCAGCGTTTTGGCACTCTAAAGCTCAGCATATTGTTTGTTGTTCTTTCGCTTGTGTTTACGCTAGGGGGCTCATACGTAATTCGCGTGAGCATGGGAAGCCAGGTTCAGCCCGATGACTTCATCAGTGCTGTAGTACTGACCATGTTATCTGCGCCTTGGGTACTTTATTTCTTTAGTGAGTTAATCAAGCAATTAGAAAACTCACGTACCAACTTAAAGGAAGTGGTAAGCCAGTTGGAAAGTTTGCGTGAAGAAGATGTCTTTCTTAACCGCGAACTTCAAAGCAACATCAGACAGCTTAATCACGAGATAGAGCAGCGCAAGCAAGCACAAGAAGAGCGTGAGGCGCTGTTTAAAGACTTAGAAAAAGAAATTCAGGATAAATCAGAACAAGAAGCACAAGCACGCCGCTTATCAACCTTGTTACGTTCAATCATCGATGCCTCACCAGACTTAATATATTACCGAAATGAAGAAGGCAGGTTTGCTGGTTGTAACCGTATAGCGGAGCTTATGACGGGCAAAACCGAGCAAGAGCTGCTTGGCTTAACGCCAAAAGACGTATATGAGGAAGAGCTTGCCCGCCAAATTGTAGCGAGTGATCACGAAGTTCTAGAAACCAACGCCAGTATCACAGAAGAGCTGTGGCTTCGCTTTGCTGATGGACGTCGTCGTTACTTCGAAATGAAGCGTGTACCTTTCTTCGATAAAGACGGTAATCGCCTTGGCTTATTGTCATTCGGTCGAGATATGACTGAGCGTAAGCAGGCTGAAAATGCTGCAGCAAAAGCCAGTACCGATAAAACTCGCTTTATCGCAACCATAAGTCATGAGCTACGCACACCGCTAAACGGTATTGTGGGCTTAAGCCGTATGCTGCGTGATACCGAGTTGAGTGAAGAACAATTTAACTGGGTAAGTACGATATACGCCAGCGCTATAACATTAGGTAATATTTTTAACGATATTATCGACCTTGATAAGTTAGACAGAGATAAGCTTGAGCTGAGTCTAAAAACCATATCGTTGAAAGACTTTACCGAAGAACTTAGCAGCATTATTCGTCTACTTGCAGCCGACAAACAGCTAGAGCTTAAAACGACAATTAACGAGCCGCTTCCCCGTCTTGTTGAAATAGATGGTACGCGCCTTCGTCAGATATTATGGAACATCCTGTTTAACGCAGTGAAGTTCACACAAAAAGGTCACGTAAGTCTAACGGTTTCATCGACGAAACCTGATGGTGATAAGGCGTATGTAACATTTGTGATTGAAGACACGGGCGTAGGTATTCCTGAAAGCGAAATTGATAAGATTTTTGCCATGTACTATCAGGTTGATCACCCTGACCACCAATCGGCCACAGGTACCGGTATTGGATTGGCAATTTGTAAGCAAATGGTCGACTTGATGAAAGGTGAAATTCACGTTTCAAGTAAAGTGGGTAAAGGCACCCGTTTTGAAATTGTGTTGCCTGTTCAAATTTCTAATAGCCCGATGAAAGTCGCGCAGCTTCAAGTGACAGGGCTCAATATCTTGTTAGTAGAAGATATTGAATTGAACGTAATGGTCGCTAAAGCCTTGCTCGAGAAGCTTGGCCAGAAAGTCGATGTAGCAATGACCGGTCAAGAAGCCATAGACAAAGTCAGGGAAAACCAATACGACCTTATCTTGCTTGATATTCAATTGCCTGACATGACAGGATTCGATGTGGCAAGTACGATTATTGAAGAAGATCTGGTTATGCAAACGCCTATCGTGGCGCTAACGGCAAACGTCATTAAAAAGCGTGATGAATACTTAGAAAACGGTATGGATGACGTTATTGCGAAGCCGATTAAAAAATCTCGCGTTATCGAGGTGTTTAACGAGCTGTTCCATGCACCACCTGCACCGCTTGAAATTGATGGCGAAGTAGAGCGCCCTGAACCTAACAAAACATTAAGTAACATTTTAGATATGGACTTGTTACAGATGTTAGTTGATACCATAGGGGATGAAATGGTGCGCGCTAGCGTGAAAGTATTCCAAGAAAAAATGCCTGAATACATGGAAATACTGCAGCTAAGCTTAAGTGCGGACGAAAAGTCAGAAGTGTGCTCACAGGCTCACAAAATTAAAGGCGCCGCTGGCTCTGTTGGTTTGGCTCGTGTACAGCGTATTGCTAATCAAATTCAACAGGGCGACCACCCTACATGGTGGGAGAACGTGCATGATTGGGTGGAAGAGTTACAAATGGCGGTTCAGCACGACATGAAGGCACTACACGATTGGCTGAATGAACAGCAGGTTGATGACTAGTTAGCATAACGCGCTCTTTAATAGGAAACGTAAAAAAGAGGGCTTGCCCTCTTTTTTGTTATAAAAACTGCGCTAGAGAAAGCGTTCAGAGCAGCGTTGCTAAGTAGCTAAGCCTCTCCTTAAAAAAAGGCGGCAGGCTGATCTTATTTATACAGTGGTAAAAGGAATTAATGCGATGACAATTAGCGCACAACAAGAAACCGTGTTTTCAAATAATCAGCTCAGTGTTGAGGAAATTCCCTCACTTCAAACGCTCGCATTACTTCCTATATCCAAAAAGTACCGGACACTAAATATCCTCTCCATTGGATTGATAGCCTTAGTGCTAATCGGTATTGCTTCTGCGTTACGACTCCAAAGCTTTTGGTCATTGCCAGAAGGACTGCTGCAAGCTTACCCGTATGTTGTTGCAGGTATCGTCGCTGTAGGCTCTCTATGGGCGCTGTACCACTTTTTTGCTGATGTACGCATATTTTATGCGATTCGAGAGCAAGACATCAGCAAACAGTCAGGACTAATTTTTAGAAAACTTTCGTGCCAACCTATTTTGCGTGTCCAGCACGTAGAGGTTAATCGCGGTCCATTGGACAGGTGGGCGGGTCTTGCCTCACTTCAGGTGTTTTCGGCTGGTGGTGAAATGCACACGTTTGAAATACCTGGGTTAAGCATTGAAAGGGCAGAGCAGTTGCGTGAGTTCATTCTTGCTCATAAAGACATAGGTGCACGCTAATGACGGTATCAGAAACGCCCTCACACCAAGCGCCTACACTCAATCAGTCAAAAGAGCTGAAAGAAGATGCTGTGCTCAAATCCCATGGGCAAGATGCTAATATGGAAGAACCGAAACTTAAAGTAGAGACGGGTGATGAGTGGCAGCGCCTCTCTCTAATTTCTATTTTGTATTTTACTATTCGCAATTTTACCAACTCGGCTCAAGTGCTTATTTATACCATTCCCGCCTTAGCCATATCGTTCAATATTTGGGATAACCTGCTGTCGCCTGAAGTACTAATCGGTGCTGGAATCCTCTTTCTATCTACCAGTGTCAGCGGCGTAATAAGCTTTTTAATGTACAAGTTTCGCGTGCACAACCAGCACGTTGAGATTCATCATGGCGTGTTTCAACGCCGCTATACCAACTTGCCCTTGTGGCGTATTCAAAACGTTAAGATAGAACGCCCTTTTTATTACCGACCTTTTGGGTACGCGCTAGTGGTGCTTGATACCGCAGGAAGTGGGAAAGAAGAAGCTAAAATTGTAGCGGTTCCTGAAGATTATGCTGAAGCGCTCAAAAAGCAGGTGTTGTATGAAAAAGCGCTGCACGATGAGGGTGACCTGGATTGTTTGCCAAATGAAGATTTATCCGACGAGCAGAGTTCGTCTTTTCCCACGCCACGAACGCGCACTAAAGCGATAGATTCTTCCCATTCAAATGAAGAAGTATTAAATCGACGGTCCGTGAAAGACATCATTATTCACGGTATCACCAACAATCGCGTGTGGATCATACTGGGTGCTGCGGCACCTTTCTATGACGATGTGTTCGGTCTAGTTTCAGAGTGGTTAGCCGATAAAGGCTTGCAGCTTAATCAGTTGGTTGGTGAACAAACGGTTGCGTGGTGGCAATTTGGATTGTATGCCTTTGTCATTCTCACGATGCTTATGGCGTTAGTGGCACTGCTGAGTGTTGGTGGCGCGCTTTTCACTTTTTACGGCTACACACTTTCACGAACAGGTGATCGCTATATCCGTCGCAGCGGCTTGCTTAATAAACTGGAAGTCAGCATGCGAGCTTCACGCATCCAAATGATTACGGCGAAGCAAGACTGGCTGGATAAAATACTAAAGCGGGTGAATTTGTATTTTGAGCAGAACTCAACGGCTGGGCAGCAAATGCAAGAACTGATGTCGCCAAATAAGCTTATTGTGCCATCGGTAACCGAAGATGAAGCCTTCGCGCTTAGTCAAGAAGTGATGCCAGGATGTGACCTGCGAGGTCAAGATTATCAAACCATTAGTAAGCGATTTATTACTTTTTGGTTGCTTGCGGGCTGGACGTTGCCTTTTATTACCTTTTTCACTATTGGCGCTGTGTCATCCCATCTAGATATTATGCTAGGTTCACTCGTTGTCTTTAGTGCGGTATCGCTGTTACTCACGCTTAGGTGGTGGCGATGGGGTATAGCCTACGACAGTAAGTACGTTTATATAAGGCGAGGTAGAATAGGCATCGACTATCAATGCTTTGAGCCCTATAAAGCGCAGCAAGTTATCGTTAAGCAAAGCGTGTTTATGAAGCGAAGAAAACAGGCCACCGTTAAGTTTGTACTGGCTTCGGGGGCGGTGACTGTGCCGTTTCTACCAGAAGACTACGTTAATAAACTAGCAGATAGTGTGCTATTCGAGGTGGAGTCAACCAGAAGGTCTTGGATGTAACGTACACTATTTCTTTGAACGCTGCTTTTTTATACGTTTTTTATGCAAATAGACCGAGTTTATGTAATGGTAGGTATTTAGTTGCTTAACCTTGCGTCTATATGGATATTCTTGATTACAGTGTCATCGCGATTTACCTCATCACTTTACTCGTCATCGGCTTTAGCTTGCGTGGACAGCAGTCAAAGAAAGATTATTTTCTCGCTGGAAGAAGCTTAAGTTGGAAACCGCTGTTACTTTCAGTGATGGCGACGCAACTCTCGGCGGTCAGTTTCATTTCCGCTCCTGCATTTGTCGGCTTCCGTGAGGGGGGAGGGCTGATTTGGCTCTCTTATGAACTGGCAGTTCCGTTAGCCATGCTTTTACTCATTACTACCGTGTTGCCTACGTTATACCGAAGCGGTGTGGTGAGTATTTATGACTATCTTGAGCGACGTTTCTCTACCTCTACCCGTATTTGTATCAGTGTTGTATTTCAATTTAGCAGAGCCTTCGCTACCGGCATAATGGTTTACGCGCTATCCATTATATTGCAAGGAACCATGCAGGTTTCATCCACGCATGCAATATTACTCATTGGTGTGATTACCGTTTTGTACTCCTTACAAGGAGGCATGAAAGCAGTTGTATATGGTGACGCGGTACAAATGGTTGTCATCGTTTTGGGCACAGCTATCTGCATTGCTTTTGGTCTTAACGCATTAGGCGGTTGGGAGCACTTTCTACAGTTACTTCCAAGCGAGCGGGTCTCTACCCTTAATTTTTCATCTCTGGGTTTTGATGGTGACGGCTTCGGCTTTTTTCCTATGGTGCTAGGTGGCGTGATCCTTTACGCCTCATACTACGGTTGTGATCAATCAGAAGCACAGAGGGCATTGTCAGCGAAATCGGAAAGCGATCTTAAAAAGATGATGTTAGCCAATGGCATTTTTAGGTTCCCTATAACACTTCTATATTGTTTAGCAGGCTTGGTGGTCGGCACACTAGCGTTTAACGACGCCAACTTGCTATCGCAAATTCCTAAAGATAATCCGGACTGGCTTATGCCGGTCTTTATTCTTAATTATTTACCTCATGGGCTTATCGGCTTGCTTGTGGTCGCTATTCTTGCTGCAGCCATGTCATCACTGAGCTCAGCAATAAACTCTCTTGCCGCTGTTTCGCTTGAAGATTATTTCAAACTCACTCGGAAACGCGCAAAACCTGAAGGCTACCTGAATCATGCTAAGTTTGCGGGCTTGCTTTGGGGAGGGATTATTTTGCTGCTTTCGCTCAATGCTGGCGATATAGCGCCTACCGTAATAGAAGCGGTGAACAAAGTGGGCTCTGTTTTTTTTGGTCCTGTCTTGGCTGTGTTTCTACTTGGCATGCTAACGAAGAAGATAAATGCCACACAGGTCAATACCGGCCTGATGTGTGGCGTGCTGACTAATTTGTCGTTCGCATTTTTTGTCGAGGACGTGTTTTGGTTTTGGTGGAATGTAACGGGGTTCGCGAGCACAGTGATACCCGCTATTATCTTGTCTGTTTTGTCAGCTAATGATGAAAACGATACAGCGACGATCACCACCTCTGGTCAACGACGCTTACTGATTGATAAGCCGATTGCCACCCTATTGCTTGGCTATTTTTGCTTATTGGTCGTTGTTTGCTACTTAATACCGCGTTGGCTGCAGTAGACTCAGTGATTTACGCCTCTACTGTTTTGGCGACTGAGTCTCTCAGAATGATCTGATCTTTGCCCGCGTGCTTAGCTTCGTATAAGCGCGCATCAGCCACTTCTAACTGCGACTCCAAGCACTTGTGTTCCTCGGTACATACGCCGATACTGCACGTGATATTGAACTTGTGATTGGTAAAAGTAGTAGAGCGCACTGCATCCATAAACGCTGAAAGCGCAGATAGATACACTTTAGGTGGCCTTACCGATACCACTGTAAATTCTTCACCCCCATAGCGCACAATAAGATCGTCGGGGAAGTAATCTTTTAACAATGCTGCAAATTCCTGCAATAACATGTCACCCGTTTTATGGCCGTAGGTATCGTTTACACTTTTGAAGTTGTCAGCATCGATCATAGACACAATGACATCCTTTCTCGACGCTTTATTGGCAAACAACTCTTCTGCTTTTTCGTAGAGAAAACGGCGATTGTATACCTTGGTTAGCGGGTCTAAGTTTGCTGAATTTCTAATGGTTTGAATCATTTCTTGTGATTCAAGGTTTTGCATAATTCTGCAGTAGAATTCTTCGTGATAAAACGGTTTGGACAGGAAGTCATTGGCGCCGCTTTTAATGAATTTCGAGGTCAACACGCTGTCGCCGTTTGCCGATAAACCGATAAATACCAAGTCTTGCATGCGTTTTTCGTGGCGTATTGCTTTAACCAGTTCATAACCGTCCATATTGGGCATACGGTGATCGGCAATAACCATTTTAATATCGCGGTGATTATCCAGCTCTTCCAACGCTTCTAAGCCATCGTTCGCTTCATGTACCTGAAATTGGAATTTGCGAAGTAATGAGCAAATGTGATTTCGGCTCGTTCTAGAATCTTCAACCACCAACACTTTGGTAGTGAGATTCTTTCTTAAACGGTCTACAAGTTTAGACACTTGAAGGTATGAATAGCGAGACTCTTTTGTAATGTAATCCAGTACGCCCTGATCGAGTAACTGAGCACGGGTAAATTCGTCGAAATTCCCAGTAAGTACGATGGTTGGAACGTTGTAGGAAAGTGCAAGCTCAACGCTCTCGCCGTTGGGCGCGTCGGGAAGGTTTAAGTCGACGATGGCTGCCAAGTATTCGGTGTCACTCTCGAGAGCACTTTTAGCTTCCGCAAGATCTTCGCACAGATCACACGTAAAGTGAGGATTATCCTCAATAAGTTTGTTTACAATCTTTCGGACAGTGAGACTGTCTTCTACTACAAGAACTTTATACATGTGATCTACTCTCGGCACTTAGGCTTCGATAATAACCAATTATAGACAAAAAAGCCCTCAAAGAGAGGGCGTTTTATACTTATGTCTAAATAATTTTATTCTTATATAACATTGCGTTGTACTAACTTTGTTCAGTGGGAACACGCACGGAGCCTTCCATCAAAATACGTGCGCTTCTGCTCATTACAGCTTGCTTAATTTGCCATTTGTTATCTTCAAACGTCGCTTTAGCACCTACTCTTAGCGTTCCTGATGGATGCCCAAAAGTAACTGAGTCTCTTTCGTCGCCGCCAGCTGCGATATTTACAAGAGTGCCGGGTATCGCCGCAGCCGCTGCGATCGCGACTGCTGCCGTGCCCATCATAGCATGATGAAGTTTCCCCATAGACAGTGCGCGAACCAATACATCAATGTCTGAACCCAAAATATCTTTGCCACTGGAAGCTTGGTAACCTCTTGGAGGTGCAACGAACGCGACTTTTGGTGTGTGCTGCCTGTTTGCAGCTTCACCCACATCATTGATGAGCCCCATCTGAACCGCGCCGTGTGCACGAATTGCTTCGAACTTGGACAGCGCCTCGGAGTCGCTGTTTATATCATCCTGCAGTTCAGTGCCTGTGTAGCCAATATCTTCTGCGTTGATGAAAATAGTCGGAATACCCGCGTTTATCATGGTCGCCTGAAGTGAGCCTACGCCTGGAACTTCAAGTGTGTCGACTAATCGTCCTGTCGGGAAGATTGCCCCTTCACCGTCAGCTGGGTCAACAAAGGCCACTTCAACTTCTGCGGCAGGGAAGGTGACACCGTCTAGTTCAAAATCGCCGGTTTCCTGTACTTCCCCGTTAGTCATTGGCACCCTAGCGATAATGGCTTTGTTGATATTGGCTTGCCAAATATTGACGGTGGCGATGCCGTTTTCTGGTATTTTACTTCTATCCACTAGCCCATTGGTTATCGCAAATGCGCCTACGGCTGCCGTTAGGTTTCCGCAGTTTCCACTCCAGTCTACGAATGGCTTGTCTATGGCTACTTGACCAAATAGGTAGTCGACATCGTAACCTTCACGTTCACTTTTGCTTAAGATAACGGTTTTGCTGGTACTTGATGTAGCACCGCCCATACCGTCGGTTTGTTTACCGTACGGATCGGGGCTACCGATTACGCGCAGAAGCAGGGCATCGCGCGCCGGACCTGGCTTTTGCGCGGCTTCTGGCAAATCGGTTAAATTGAAAAACACACCCTTACTGGTACCGCCACGCATGTAGGTAGCCGGTACTCGAAGTTGTGGCGCATACTTTGTCATGTTTTTTCCTTTCGTCGGTATGAGTGCGTTGAGGCACAGTTGAAACACGCCGTAAATACATCCTTGTAGGCTCTCGGGGCGCGTCCATGCGCCCCGAAGGTTTCAACCGTGCCTCAAAGCACTCTTAAACTAAAAACCAATTTATCTGGAGATAAGTAAGGTTGTTCGTGATTTGAAACACGCTGTGAACACATCCATGTGCGCTCCCCAGCCGCATCCTTGCGGCTGGAGGGTTTCAAATCACAAACAGCTTCCAACCAAACTAGCTGATACTAGCTACGAAGGAGGAGGATTAGTTTCAGGGCCTTCAATTCGCAAGTATGCGAGTTGGGAGCCTATAGGGACGTATTCACGGCGTGCCCTGTAACTGATTCACCTCCTCCCACTGAAAGGTCTTCCTATCACAATCAGCTAGCTTCAGCTTCTAAGAAGTCCTTGGCGAAGCGCTGTAATACCCCGCCTGCGCTGTAAATAGAGACTTCTTCTGCTGTGTCTAAGCGACAGGTTACCGGTACTTCTAATTGCTCGCCGTTTTGACGGTTCACTACCAGTGTTAGCGTTGCACCTGGTGACGGTTCGCCGCTAACGTCGTAAGTTTCTGTGCCATCTAGCTCTAGTGTTTTACGCGTAGTTCCCGGTTTAAACTCAAGGGGTAATACGCCCATACCAATAAGGTTAGTACGGTGAATACGTTCGAAACCTTCAGCCACAATGACTTCAACACCCGCAAGGCGCACGCCTTTGGCTGCCCAGTCTCGTGACGAGCCCTGACCATAGTCAGCGCCAGCAACAATAATCAGCGGCTGTCTGCGGTTCATGTAGGTTTCAATAGCTTCCCACATGCGCATAACTTGTCCTTCTGGCTCAACGCGCGCCAGTGAACCTTGCTTCACTTCACCGTTTTCCAGCACCATCTCGTTGAACACTTTCGGGTTCGCAAGGGTAGCGCGCTGTGCGGTTAAGTGGTCACCACGGTGTGTGGCATACGAGTTAAAGTCTTCTTCCGGTAAGCCCATTTTGTGGAGGTATTCACCTGCCGCGCTGCTGGCTAAAATAGCGTTTGAAGGCGACAAGTGATCGGTGGTGATGTTATCTCCCAAAATAGCCAGTGGACGCATACCTTTCATGGTGCGCTCAGCATCCATTGCGCCTTCCCAATAGGGCGGGCGACGAATGTAGGTGCTCATTTCACGCCAGTCATAAAGCGGGTTAATGTCTTTGCCGTAGTCCACGCTTAAATCGAACATTGGCTCGTACACTTTTCTGAAGTGCTCTGGTTTAACCGATTTCGCTACAATAGCGTCAATCTCTTCATCGCTTGGCCAAATATCTTTAAGCGTTACTGGGTTGCCTTCTTTGTCGGTGCCCAATATGTCTTTTTCAATATCAAAGCGCACGGTACCGGCGATGGCGTAAGCTACAACCAGTGGTGGCGATGCTAAGAATGCTTGCTTTGCGTAAGGGTGAATACGGCCGTCGAAGTTACGGTTACCCGACAATACAGCTGTTGAGTAAAGATCGCGGTCGATGATCTCTTGCTGAATTTTGGGGTCTAGCGCGCCGCTCATACCGTTACAGGTAGTACACGCAAAGGCAACCACGCCAAAGCCTAAATCTTCCAGCTCGCTCATCAGGTTAGCTTCTTCAAGATACAGCTTAACGGCCTTAGAGCCTGGTGCTAGTGAGCTCTTAACCCACGGCTTACGGGTTAAACCGCGCGCGTTGGCATTTCGAGCAAGTAAACCTGCAGCAATTACATTGCGTGGGTTAGATGTATTGGTACAACTTGTGATAGCCGCGATAATAACCGCGCCATCAGGCATTTTGCCTTCGTCCTCGGTCCACTTCGCTGCTATACCGCGACTTTCTAAATCGCTGGTAGGTAAACGTGCGTGTGGGTTAGAAGGGCCAGCCATGTTACGGCCAACAGCAGAAAGGTCGAACGTAAGCACCCGCTCATACTCGGCAGTTTCTAAATCATCAGCCCATAAACCTGTGTGCTTAGCATATTGCTCAACTAGTGCAATTTGCTTTTCCTCACGTCCTGTTAGGCGCAAGTAATCAATAGTTTGCTGGTCAATGTAAAACATGGCTGCAGTGGCGCCGTATTCCGGTGTCATGTTCGAAATAGTAGCACGGTCGCCCAGCGTCAGGTGCGATGCACCTTCACCATAGAATTCAAGATAAGCAGAGACTACGCGCTCTTTACGCAAGAATTCAGTAAGCGCTAATACAATGTCGGTAGCCGTAATACCTGGCTGTGGTTTGCCCGTTAGCTCAACACCTACAATGTCAGGCAATCGCATATATGACGCACGGCCCAGCATAACGCTTTCCGCTTCAAGACCGCCCACACCCACGGCAATTACGCCAAGTGCATCAACATGCGGCGTATGGCTGTCTGTACCTACTAGCGTGTCAGGGAAGGCTACACCATCGCGAGCTTGAATAACCGGCGACATACGCTCCAAGTTGATTTGGTGCATAATGCCGTTACCCGGGGGAATAACATCCACGTTCTTAAATGCCGTTTTTGTCCAGTTGATAAAGTGGAAACGGTCGTCGTTACGTCTGTCTTCAATTGCACGGTTTTTTTCAAACGCGTCTTTCTCAAAACCAGCATGCTCTACAGCTAATGAGTGATCCACAATCAACTGTGTTGGAACTACGGGGTTAACCTTCGCCGGATCGCCGCCCTTTGCGGCAATAGCATCGCGAAGCCCCGCTAAGTCTACCAGTGCCGTTTGACCTAAAATGTCATGACACACTACGCGAGCAGGAAACCACGGAAAGTCCAAGTCGCGCTTGCGATAAATCAGCTGTTTAAGTGAGTCGGTAAGCATTTCAGGGGCGCATTTACGCACCAAGTTCTCAGCCAGTACACGAGAGGTGTAAGGCAGCTTGGCGTAGGCGCCAGGCTCAATAGCATCTACCGCTTCACGGGTATCGAAAAAATCGATACCCGCGTTAGGAAGCGGTTTACGGTAATCAATATTCATAAAACCCCAACCTTAATCTTAAGCGCGTTCGCTAATAGCTGGCACTGGGCGTAGTTCTTCGCCGGTATATTCTGCTGACGGACGAATAATACGGTTGTCAGCGCGCTGTTCCATAACGTGTGCCGCCCAACCAGTTAGACGAGACATTACGAAGATTGGCGTAAATAGCGGTGTAGGAATACCCATGAAGTTATACGCAGAGGCGTGGAAGAAATCGGCGTTACAGAAAAGCTTCTTCTCGCGCCACATCACTTCTTCACAGCGAACAGACACAGGGTAAAGTACGTCGTCACCCACATCAGCAGCCAGTTTTTCAGACCATTTCTTGATAATTTCGTTACGCGGGTCAGAGTCTGAGTAAATAGCATGGCCAAAGCCCATGATCTTCTCTTTGCGCTCAAGCATGCCCATCATTTTTTCTTCTGCGTCATCAGCAGAGGTAAAGCCCTCGATCATTTCCATGGCGGCTTCGTTAGCACCACCGTGAAGCGGGCCGCGAAGTGAGCCGATAGCACCCGTTACACAAGAATGCATATCAGATAAGGTTGAAGCGCAAACACGTGCAGTGAAGGTAGACGCGTTAAATTCGTGCTCAGCATAAAGAATTAACGATACATGCATGACCTGTTCGTGAAGTTCACGCGGCTTTTCGCCGTGAAGCATGTGAAGGAAGTGACCTCCAATTGAGTCGTCATCGGTTTCAACGTCTACGCGCACGCCGTCGTGCGAGAAGCGGTACCAGTAACAAATGATACTTGGGAAGCAAGCTAACATGCGATCCGTAACATCTTGTTGCTGGTCGAAGCTGGTTTCCATTTCAAGGTTACCTAGCATTGAGCAGCCCGTGCGAAGTACGTCCATTGGGTGAGCATTTTTTGGTATGCGCTCTAGCACTTCTTTAAGCGCTGTAGGAAGGCCGCGCATGCTGCGAAGTTTTGTTTTATAAGCGTCTAGCTCAGACTGGTTAGGTAGCTTGCCCTTTAGAATAAGGTACGCTACTTCTTCAAATTGACAGTTTTGCGCTAAGTCTTTTACGTCGTAGCCACGATACGTTAAACCAGAACCTGATTTACCTACGGTTGATAATGCTGTTTTGCCTGCAACTTGGCCGCGTAAACCCGCGCCACTTAACTGTTTAGCCATCTTGTTGTCTCCGGTCTTGTAAAATTTGTAAGGTACTTTTTTAAAAATTTAGAAATAAAAACTATATTGAACTCATCAGGCGAGTGGGGTGCGAGGCACCGAGAGAGTGGGGGCGGTGCACGGGGCGTTACCCCTTTGAGGCATGGATGCCGAAACGGAGCCCCCATGGATGGGTTCACGGCGTGGTAACGCCCTGTGTACCGTTCCAGCTTCAATGGTGCCTCGCACCTCACTCGCTTCCTGCTGTTTCGTATTCGTGTTAGTTCTTACCTTCTGCGAATAGAGCATCTAGTTTTTGCTCGTACTCGTGGTAGCCAAGATAATCGTACAGTTCCATGCGTGTCTGCATGCTGTCGACAACGGCTTTTTGGTCGCCGTTTTCAAGTATAGATTTGTAAACCATTTCTGCTGCTTTATTCATCGCACGGAATGCACTTAGTGGGTAAAGCACCATGTCGGCACCCCATTCACCAAGCTCTTCTTTATTCCATAGTTCGGTTTTGCCGAACTCAGTGATATTGGCAAGGATTGGAACGTCTAGCGCTTCAGCAAATGCACGGTAATGTTCTTCGGTTTGCACTGCTTCGGCGAATATGCCGTCAGCTCCCGCTGCAACATAGGCTTTTGCGCGTTCAATGGCTTTGTCTAAACCTTCTTGTGCGAACGCGTCGGTGCGCGCCATAATAAAAAAGTCTGGGTCAGTTCTAGCGTCAACTGCAGCTTTTATGCGGTCTACCATTTCTTCTGTGCTAACAATTTCTTTGTTAGGACGGTGACCACAGCGTTTTTGGGCTACCTGATCTTCCATATGAACTGCCGCCGCGCCTGCTTTTTCCATATCGCGAATAGTTTTGGCAATGTTAAATGCTCCGCCCCAACCGGTGTCGATGTCTACCATTAGCGGAAGATCGCACGCGCTGGTAATGCGCTGAACGTCTGCAATCACATCATTAAGTGACGTCATGCCTAAGTCCGGTAGGC
>Ga0208523_1000118_pt1 | contig 17640 bp, 20 predicted proteins | sample ETNtaG_17_FD_185770 | JGI IMG/M metagenome (GOLD analysis project Ga0208523, IMG submission 185770) | Marine microbial and viral communities from oxygen minimum zone, Eastern Pacific Ocean - ETNP201302PF82A (SPAdes) (version 2) | ecosystem: Environmental > Aquatic > Marine > Oceanic ...
GTTTGTTGTTTATATTTAAAATATATGTCGTTATACTTTTCAAACAATTAAATATCAGGGCAGGTTACGTGTCCTAAGACCTCTTAATGTTAATTAATTAATGTTAAGAAAGGTTAATGTAACGGTCTTATTTTAGTAATTGGTATAGCAAAGTGGATATTTATGGGAATTATAACCATAACAGTATTCGAAAATAAAAAACAAATAAAACAAATAAAATCTAAAGAATGGAAAGAATGGAAAGAAATTGAAAATATTATCGAAAAAATTACAGATATCGAAACGAGAAAATAAAATTGATTATTACGATATTTATTTAATATTATAATAATTAAAAATATGGATTTTAATTTAGAACGATCTCAAGCTCATGCTATTAAAAATATGGATTTTTCAAATGACTCACGCGAAGAATTAGAATCAATGGCTGAAGAATTATATGAAAAATATGATGAAATTGAAAAATTAAAAAAACAAATTGAGAAATTAAAACAAGAAAATGAAAAATTAAAAAAACAAGAAAATAATGTTGTAAATAAAGATATTAGATGGGGATTAGTAGGAACTAAAGAAGATGATGTTAATGACGCTATAAGTGAAATTGCAGAATTGTATCTTAAAAAAGATGAAGAAAAAGAAAAAACAGAAAAAAAAAAAATTTTTTTTCTGGAAAAGGTAAATCGAGATTTAGATCAAATTGGTCGTTGGATAAGAAGAAATCATGAAGATTATGATGATTGGTCTTATGATGATGAGAAAGAAAAATTAGAAATATATGTTGGTGATCATACAGAACGCTACACACGACAGGAACTTGTCGAATGTGGAGTATTATATGATTAACTAAAAATAATTTTAGATAATCAGTCCTTGAATAAAACGATTATTTATTATTATTAATTATTATTAATTTTTGCTATAATATTTATTTTATATTTGAATGAATTATCATCTTGATCTAGACATTCAATTTGATACATAATTAAAACGTTAGATGTACTATATGAAAAATATGCTAAGGTAATAGAACTATATCTTTCGCCAATCGCCATTGGTTTTCTTTTGGAAAATGTGATCTTTGTCATAAGTTTGTTGCAATATTAAAATGTCGAAAAATTTATTTTGAAAAACAAAATATTTGTACTGCTTGTTGTAACAAGTACAATAATAAATATCATCTTAATTCTATGTCTTGGTTCACATATCATTAAACTAAAAAAAAAATTAAATATTTTTATTTTATTACTTTATAATATAAACATGTTTAAACTATCAATTAATACAGGACCAGAACTATCAATTAATACAAAACCAGAACTATCAATTAATACAGGAATAGAATATCTGGATACTTCAACCACAACAAAATCTAAACAACCACCAACAAAAGTAATCACATTTCTTGATAAATTACCAAAAGAATTTCAAAACATTGTTGAACAAATCAAAGATAAAACATATGGAAACAAATGCCCTAAACTCAAGACAGTTAAGTCTGGAGCTTTCGGTTCAATTGAAATATCACAAGGTATAGTTAAAAAACTTTTAAATTTATTCCCCCCAAAAACCCATGGTATTTTAATAACTCAATACAAAGGTGATAAAAAAAAATCACAATTACATTTCTTAATTAATAGATTAAATAATTATTGTAAAGATATTAGAGCATTTGTTACTGCTGCTAAAAAAATATTCCCAAATAATTTCACAAGAATATACAAATGTAATTTATGTGAAGAACCAAAAAATAAAACATCATTTTCTACACCTAATGTTTATGTTGAAATGGCTTTTGGTAAAGGACAAACTTTAAAAGAAGTATTACAAAAGAAATCTATTACAGGAAATAAATTAAAAAGTGTATTTATTCAAATTTATTATATCTCAATGGCATTAAATATTAAAAGATTATATCATAATGATCTCAAACCAGCCAATATTATTATTGCTAAATCTGAGTATCCTATTATCTATGACGGATTAAATAGTGGTGGTAAATTTATTAAAATAGAATTACCAATTGGAAGTTTCTATCCTATCTTCGTTGATTACGATTTAATTTCTAAAACAGAAGGTAAAACTGCTGAAATAAATGCTTTACTTTCTCGTGGTACCCCTGATTATTCATTCTTTACTGCTACTACTGACAAAATTGATGCTAAACATAACGATTTTTTAAATAATTTCCCTACCTTTGATTCTCATTCTGAAAGTAAAAATAGTATTAAGGAAATGTATGATGCTATTCAAAAAAATAGTAAAATACTAACTATCAAATATACAAGTCTAAATAGTGGTGGAAAAAAGAAGAAACCAAAGAAACCAAAAAAATTAAAGGAACTAAAGAAACTAAAGAAACCAAAGAAACCAAAGAAACTAAAGGAACTAAAGAAACTAAAGAAACTAAAGAAACCAAAGAAACCAAAGAAAAGTTTAGCATAAAAAGTAAAACATGAGCATTAAAAAATTTAATTTTTACAAAAATTGAATAATTTTTTTTTAAATTAAATAAGTATAATGGATATTGAATACTACATTATTAATGTCGAATATATCAGAATGGATGTCAAAAGACAATTCATTATGAAATTCAAAATTAAAGAACAATCAGATATAGATATTATTACAAATATTCTCGAACGAAGAATAAATGTTCACAATTGCCCTAACTATTCATGGAGAGGGTATTACTCATTTGGAATAGATAAAAAATTACTATATTCAGCTAAAGTCGAATATAATGCTTTAAAAGTATTAAATAAATATTTGAAACCAAGGATTATTCATCATCTATATAAATACCCAAATGGAACACGATTTAAAACTCTTAAAAAAAAATATAATAATTACAATGTATCGAATATTCAATTAAAGAATTGAATTATATTTATTAATATTAATAAATATACCAATTAATATTAATTATGGGTTCGAACTGTTTTTCGTATTCTTATTCAACTTTACGTATCAATAAAAATGAAAGAAAACGAAAGTAAATCAAAGCAAAAGCAAAATTAAAATTGAAACAATAATTATAATATTGATATTTTAAGTATGAAATTTAAAATATATATTTTTATTAAATAAATAGCTTACGAGAGCCAAGTTTGTTGTTTATATTTAAAATATATGTCGTTATACTTTTCAAACAATTAAATATCAGGGCAGGTTACGTGTCCTAAGACCTCTTAATGTTAATTAATTAATGTTAAGAAAGGTTAATGTAACGGACATTCTTTTTCTACTTGTGATTGTATCGATTATGATACATTCGAAGATAATATTCGAATTAGACGAATGGAAAATGAAATGAAAAACCAACGAATTGCTGAATTATCTAAAAAAGATTTTCATAGTCTTTCGAATGATGATGAAAAAGTAATGGAAGTTGAAGAATATAAAATGGAACTTGAAGAAGAATCTGATGATGTAAAAGATATTAGCGAATATCAAAGCGAAACTGAAGAAATTCAAGTTCTTAACGACTATAAAAGCAAAACTGAAGAAATTAAAACACTTCATATCGAAACTGAAGAGATTCAACTTGAAGCGTCCGATAATGTTGAAGAAATCAAAATAATTAATCCTAAATCACCCGTAATAAAACATATTGATGAAATAATAAACTATCTTCAACAAATCCCAACAAATCAAGAATTACCTTGAACGATTAATTATATGTTACTATATTATTACAATGGGTAACACTTCTTGTTGTGAAAATAATCCTTGCCATAATACAGAATTATATAATATGAATATGCGACTATATAATCGTCATAATAGAATTCACTGCGATGATAAAAACTTACTTAAAAAAAAATGGTTTGTTTTGTCTAAACAAGATTTTTGTGAAGTCTATGATGAAGATGTAGCAAAAGCTATGGTTTATGGTAATTAATAATAAAATATTTCTAACATATTAGTAACAATGTCTATTTATATCAGCAATAAAGAACATTCTGGACATTTATACTGGAATTCTAATAAAAAGGGTAAAGGTTTTTCTAAATCTATGTTAAAAAATCATTCCAGGGGTAATAAACAAATTAATGGAGATTTTTGTAATATTATATTATCAAATGAACAATACAAAAATATGAATATCTTCGAAAATCAAAATTGCCTCGAAATTGGATGTGGAACAGGCGATTTTTCAGATTTAATTTACAAAAAATTAAAATGTAAATCAATAACTGGATTAGATATTTCTGAAAATGCAATACAATTCGCAAATAAAAAATATAAAAATGAAAATGTTAATTTTATGGTTTTTGATTGCTTACAAAATAATTTTGATCAATTCAAAAATATTGATATAACTATTTGTTCGAATACACTCGAACACTTTCGTAATCCATACATACTTATTAACAAAATGTTACAAATTTCAAAACAATGTCTTATATTAGTACCATTTAATCAACCTTGTACTGATGGATATAGTGGAGAAGGAGGAGCAGGACATGTTTTTCAATTTACTATGGAATCCTTTAATAATTATGACATTAAAAATACTATTATATTTAAAACAAATGGATGGTCGTATAGCTCAAAAGGTGAGATACCTCAACAACTAGCTATTATTATTCAAAAAAAATAATAATATTATTATTCAAAAAATAATAATATTAATTGATAGTATATAATGTTTATCCTTGACGCATTTAAAAAAAATCTACTTTCTGAAAATTGGTTTATGTCAAGAAGAAATTTCTTAGTGGCAGTTATCGTTGTAGTTATTATTTTTGCATCTATTTACATAGCATTAGATTTTAATGAAAAAATGACTGGTAATAAAACAAAATATTTTTGTTATAATGAAATTCCAAATGATACTATATTCAAACGAATTTGGAATAAAATATATATGTCATTTACAACTTTGACAACTTTGGGATTTGGAGATATTTATCCAATTCACCCACTTTCTCAATTAATTACTGCTATCCAAACATTTTTAACTTTTTTCTTAATAACTGATTTAGTAAGATAAATGCCTCAATAACTATCCAGTATTATTTAAAAAATAATAATATTATTTAAATGAATTTAAATATATTAATAATAATTAATTATTAATAATATATCTAAATGTCATACGATTTATTAAAACACCATGATATTATTATCGAAGGCGATTTTAAACTAAAATCTGGAGAAAAAACTGATTATTATGTTGATATAAAACAAACAATTTCAAATCCAGAATTATTTAATACTATTATTGATATCTTATACAATAAAATAAATCAAATACCAAATGTTACATCATACTCTATTATGGGAGTTCCATATGCCGGTATCCCTTTCGCATCTATTATTGGATATAAATTAAATATTCCTCAATTAATGTTAAGAAAAGAAAAGAAAAAGTATGGTAGAAAAAAAATGATTGAAGGAAATTCAAAAAATAAAAATCTTATACTTATCGAAGATGTTATGACAACCGGTAAATCCATTTTAGAAACAATTGATTGTATAAATAAACATGAATACAATGTTAAATATGTATTTACTATCTTTCAAAGAGGAGTATTAAATTATAATAATTTTTTTGATAAAAATATTCAATATAATTATCTGATATCTAGAAAATTAAAATTACATGAAAAACTATTGGAAATTACACCATATAATAATATGTATGCTACTATGAATCGATTATCTTTAAAAAAAAAAACAAACTTAATATTATCTGTTGATAATCCTGATATTAATTTGTTTAAACAAATTGTTTTACAATGTGGAGAACATATATTTGCTTTGAAAATTCATCTTGATATTTTCAAAGAAACTGAACGAGAAGATATTCGCAATTTTATAATCAAACAAAAAAAAGAAGATAACTTTTTAATAATCGAAGATAGAAAATTTAGTGATATATGTAAAACAAATATACAACAAATGAAAGCACTTAAAATTAAAACATATGCTGATATCGTAATATGTCACGGAATTGCTGGTTTCGAATTTATTAAATATTGCAGTTTACCTGTATTAGTTGTGGCTCAATTATCATGTAAAAACAATCTAATTAATACAGAATATACTAAACAATGCGTTTTTGAAGCATCTAAAAATAAAAATATTCTTGGATTTATATCACAAGAAAATCTTGGATATAATAAATGTATATATTGCAAACCAGGGGTTCGTTTAGATAAACTTAATAATAATGAAGATGATTATGATCAAAAATATTCTGGGCTGACTTCCGGCATTGATTTTTATATTGTTGGGCGGGGAATAACTAATTTTAAAAATCCATTAGAAATGGCTAAACATTATAAACAAACACTATGGAAATCTGTTACATAACTATACAAGAATTTTTGCCACATCGATTCATTATCCTTCTTCAAAAATCGTCAAAATTATATTATTTGATTTTTAATGATTGTCTATATCATATATATATCGGCAGGAGTTCCTGAAAACTTAAGAATTCCAAAGGAATTCGCACAATAATTAAATAAAAAAAATGAAATTATATTATTAATTATAATATAATATTATGAATATCATTCCAAAAACTGAAAACGATAATATTAATTGGATATATCATATCGCAGATATACACGTCAAAAATGATATCAAAAGAGAAAAAGAATATCTTGAAGCATTCGAAAATGTTATCAATAGAATTAAATACCACAAAAATACTACTAAAAAAAATACTTATACTGTTATCGCAGGAGATTTACTTGATGATAGTATTAAATTAAAAGCAATGTCATTACATATGCTTACTAATTTTTTAATTAACCTCTCAAAAATTAATAGAGTTTTCATTATAACTGGAAATCATGATAATAATATTAAAGGCTATGATCCATCAGAGAGTATTGACTCGTTATCCGCAATATTTAATATTATGGAAAAACATGAAAAAAATATAAGCAAAATTCACTATTTGAGAGATACTGGTGTCTACAAAGCTGGTAATATTATGTTTTATGTCCCTAGTGTATTTGACCTCGAAAAACATATGTCAAATTCAAAAGAAGATTGGGATAAAAGAATTGAAATTTTACCTAAAAAAATTGATGATCCAAATTGTCACCATATTATGTTAGGACATTTTAGTCTTGATGGAACACCAGTTCAAAATGGATACCTATTACGAGATCAATTCTTTAAAGTTAGTGATATCGAATCAAGATATGATTTATCCTTACTTGGTGATAATCATAAAGTCAATCATATATTAGGAGAAAAAGAAAATATTGGATATCCCGGCTCACTAATACAACTTACTTCCGGAGAACAATTACAAGGACATGGAATGTTATTATGGAACCTAACAAAACTTAAATCTATGTTTTTAGAAATTGACACCTCTTATGGATTTGTTACATTGGACACCACTCAAGATAATTTTAAACTTAATCTTAAATCATTCCCTAAAAATATCAGAATTAAAATTAAATATAATGATAATATTAAATTTGAAAAAATACAAAAAAAATTATCCAAACAAACAACTCATAATATATTAGATATCAATCCAGAATATATTGGAAACAATAATGATATTATTGAATCACTATCCAAAATTGATATCAAAAATGAAGATAATTTTAATCTATTTCTTCAATCGCAATATGAAAACAAAAATTTGATTGAAGAAATATCTGAAATGCATCTCAAATATACCAAAAAACTTGATATTGTAGATAATATTGATAATAAAACAATTAAACTCAATAAACTTATTATTGAAAATTTTATATGCTTTCCAAATAAAGTTACTATTAACTTTGATAATTTCAGAAAATATTCAAGTATCGGCATACTTGGAAAAAATCATCAAGGTAAATCAACTATAATTAAAGCAATTCGCTATATAATTCAAGGATCATCATCATTAGATTCACTCAAATCTGCTAATATTAAAAATATCTATAATAAAAAGAAAAAATGCTATGTATCACTCGATTTTACTTATGGAGGAATGTTATATCGAATCGAAAGAACAACTAAAAAAAAAGAAACACTTTCACTTAAAATTTTTAAAAATAATAAATGGACAGGAATTTCAGTTCGAAAAAAATTACAAACTCAAGCCAATATTTATAAAATATTTGGTGAATCAGATATTATGTTAGAAACATGGCTATCAGAACAAACCGAATATAATAGCTTCTTGAAACGAACGTCTAAAGATAGAGTCAAAATATTTAAAAAATTACTTAATTTGTCATCTTTTGAAAAGGAAATCAAAAATCAAGTGAATGCTGATATTCGTAATGTTAATACTGATAAAAAAATTATCGAATCACATATAGATAATCATGAACGAGAAATTGAAAAATACGATTCATCTGAAAATATTGAAACACAACTAACTGAAACAACAACTGAAAAAAATACCATCACTCAAAAAATTAAAAAATTATCTGAAGAAATTAATCAATTTAAAGGTAAATACTCTGAAATCCAAGACTCAAATGAAATTAAAATTTTACAATCTAAACTTGATAATAATAAACGAACACTTAGAAAAATAAAATTTAATGAAACAAAACGAATCGTACCAAATGATTTTGATTTTGACTTTGAAACCAAAAATAACCAATTTGATGAAAAAATTTGTGATATCGAAATCGAACTTACAAACTTAAATGAACAATTGAAACCTGTTGATAAAATTTATAATAAATCTAAACTAAAAAACCTCGTTTCAGAACAAAAAAATACACTCACTAAAAAAACTAAACTTACTAAAAAAAATAAAAAATATTCATTAAAACTAGAAAATTGGGAAACACAAATTCTAAATCTGAATCTAGATTTAGAAAATCGTGAAAACGTAAATGAAAATTATAAGACATATACTACAAATGAAAATATAATTGATTCGCTAATTGATAAAATATCGAGACATAATGATAAAATAAAACACTATCAAAATTTAATCGATAATACGAAGTGTAAATTTAATACCAAATGTATCGAATGTAAATCTAATAAACAAGTTTTAGGTATCACTGATTACGAAAAATCTATGAAACAAGAGACATTAAAACTTGAAACCAATACATCAGAACTAAAAAAATTACAACAAATAAATGAAAATTTAAATAAATGGATTGAAATATATCTAAATTACCAAAAATATGATGAATATACAAAAGAAAAAGATAATCTATTAGCAAAAATAAAACTAATCGATGATGAAATGGAAATATTTACTCGTAAATTATCTCAAATTGAACACGAAATTATTAAATGTAATGAAACCATATGTAATATTGAATCGAATGAAAAAATAAATGATAAATATATGGAAAAAGAAGATCAAATGTATGAAATTAGAGATGAAAGAACCCAATACAATAATGATTATAATAAATTTAAAAATTATCAAATCGAATTAGAACAATATAAAAATCAACGATTAGAACTAAAAAATGATAATTTACTAATTGAGCAAAAATTAGTAAAATACAAAGAATATATCGAATCTATTAAATCTATCAAACAAAAAGAGAAAAATGTCAAAACACTTGGAAATGATTTAATTCAAATTGAAACTAAAATTATGAAACTCACAAATAATATCACGAATTTAACTAATATTACTAAATTACTTGAAACGGAAGAAATAAAACAAAAGAAAATTATTAAAAAATATCATAGTCTTGAAGCATACAAAAATATTATTCAAATATACCCTTCTTATTTAACTAATCAAATTATCGAACAATTCGAAATGCTTATTAATTCATTTCTAGCTAAAATTATGAATTTTACATTAAAAATTAATTATGATGATAAAGAACTTATCATCACCAAAGTTGATAAAAACCAAAATGAATATCTTAGCTCCACTCTTTCCGGTGCTGAAACATTCATCGTTTCATGTGCTATTAGATTTGCTTTGATTAGAATATCTAAAATTGCTATGTGTAGTGCATTCTGTATTGATGAAGGATTCGGATCACTTGATGAAAATAAAATTTATCAATTTAAAAACAAAATTTTTGAATTTCTAACTAAACAATTTGATAATGTTATTGTTGTTACACATATTGACGAAATCAAAAATTGCTTAAATAATATTATTGAAGTAACTGATGATAATGACAATAAAATTCGGATTTATAAAAATAGATAAAAAAAAAATTTCTACGTAATGAGTATATAATGTATTTAATTAATCCAAAAACAAAAAGAAAAATTTCCACTAAAGGAAAAATTGGAAAAAATTTATTAAAATATTATGCTTCTAAACAAAAACAAAGAGGTGGTCAAGCAGGAACACCAAAAATAACAACTAAATCTACTCCAAATATACCTTTAGATGGCTGTGCTAATGAATATGATTCTGAAACAGTATTAGATTATAAACATATGAATTATTGTCTTAATTTTATGTTAAATAACTTAAATACATATACTTATGATGGTATTCATGAACCAACTCAAAATTTTGATGATATCAAACAAAGATTAGATTCCAGAACTATTTATAGTAAAAATATTGGTGACATTTATAGAAAAATTATTTTTCCAACAATGCTAGTTGTTAATGGTCTTTCATATAACATGTTAGGTGATAATTGGGAAAAATTATGGTTTAAAGCTCGTAAATATGAAACACCACAACTTCCAAAAAATCAAGATAATATTCATAAATTAATGGAAATGTGTGGATATGTAAATGTTGCAGATATTAAATTTACTGCTGATAAAAAAATAGATCCAAAACAAAAAGCCTACTATGAAGTTATTTGTATTAGATATAATGAAGGCACTTGTTCCCCAAGTGGAACAATATTTTATTATATAAATAATGATAAAACAATCAATGTAATCATTTGTATGAAAGGTTCAAGTAGTGCTAAGGATTGGCATATTGATGCACAAGGAATAAGTATCAAAAATACAGGAAAAAGTCCTATTTATGTTTTAGATGATAGAGAACAATCTGGAAAATGTATGAAACCACCAAAAACTCATCCAGGGTTCGCAGATTATTCAGCAAGATGGGGAGCTGTTGGTCTTAGAACAATTCAAGAATCTTTAGATGTTTTCCGTGAAGCAGGATTAACTAATTCCGACCCAAATTATTTTTTTACGGGTCATTCTTTAGGATCAGCGCTCACGACAATCTTGTCATTTTTATTTAATCCAACGACAAAAGGAAAAACAGTTTTATTAACTTTTGGTGGACCAATTATTGGTGCTGATAGTTTTAATGAATTATATACATATGCAAGAACTAAACCTGATGCTTATTTTAGAATTTTCAATAAACCAGATAAAGTAACAATGGGTTTATGGGGTTCTAAACGTTTACATATGTATTTAAGATTAGATTTTTACATTAAATTATTAGGACAAGATAAAAAGAAAGGTAAAAAAAATCCAACTGGGTGTAAAAAAGATAAAGATTTGTATGATGAATTTATGAAATTAAATTATTTCCCTGTTGATACTGCTGAAATAACAATGGCTGAAATTAAAAAAAGAGGGGAAAAATATAGTGTTTTCAAATTAGCATTAAATCATCTTCAATATAAATTTGGTGAAGAGTGTCCACTTTATGAAGTTACTCCAGCAAGAGCACAACTTAGAATGTTACAAGAGAAAAAAGGTATAGTCACACCAAAACAAAAGAAGCAAGAAACTCCAAAAAAAAAGAAAGGATTATTTAATAGAATGAAATCTATTTGGTAAATAAGTATTTGAATATTTATTATTATAATATACCTCTAAAATGTGCTTTGAATGTCATATTGGTTTAAAAGATAATACAATTATGGAACAAATATCTACATCTGACGAGAATACGTTTCATCTCTGGAATAGTACTTCCATTAGTCATTTGTTAATCGCTTCAAGTGGATTTAATGGGATTGATGTTAGAAACGTAGCATTAAAAATACTAAGTAATTATTATAAATGGTGCAATAAAAACAGCGATAGACATGTAATTCCAATCGAAACACTTTCGCAACGTATTGAATATGTACTAAATAATTCCACTGAACACCATAATAAAAATAATCTACTTACATACCTTCAAAATATGCTTTAAGACATTAAAATTGAATTATCTTATGTTTATTATAACTAAAATTATGACTTTTAGCGTAAATAAAGATATGAATTATGATCATCATATTCAATTTTCAGACAAGGCCGTTTGGGAACAAATTAATATACCAATTGATAATGAAAATAATTTCAGATGGTGGCATAAACAAATGATTAATCATGTTTTAATTGCTTGTAGCGGATTTAATGGTAAGAGAAATCGAACTAAAGCATTAGAAATTTTATATGAATTCTATAAATGGGATTTAAAAAATACTTCACGTAGTGCTATTCCAATGGTTGAACTTCAACATTATATCATTTTCGTTAGTAATAATACTACAAAACATGGCAATAGAAATGAATTAAAAAAATATCTATCGAATATGACAGATTATTTTACAATCAAAGTTCCATATAAGATAATTAAACAATAATTTATACAAAATTTAGATAAAAATTAAAATATATAAATTTTATATAAATGACGCAAAAGGCTGAAGATTTGAAACGATTTATATCTCATCAATTCGATGTATATAAAAAAAGATTAGAAATAATTGAAAAAAAACATTTTAGAGATAATTGTTACGAGGAAATGAAACAAATATCGGATATTGGTGATATCAGTACACTTCTAGATCTTTTAAAAGAACTTCACTCTCTTGACACAAAATTATTTTATAATTTATGCTCCAAAGATAATACTGAACTTGAAGATTTGATTTTTGATCACGGACAATTAAATGGACTTGATGAAATTTATATTTCAATCAAAGCCAATAAACAAAAAATTATTATGAGACAAGAAAAATATAAAAAATTAGAATTATTCTACAAAATAAAAAAAATGAAAGTACAACACAAATATCAAGAAGAAATACGAAAAATTGAGGAAGAACATAAAATCGCACAATTAAACTTAACTCAATCAAGACGTTCAAGGGATTCAAGACAAAATATTCAATTAACTGATAGTATTGATAGTAATGACAATATTGTAATTACTGGAAAAAACTTGCAAATTAATGACCAATGGGAAATTCTTAATATGGAAGAAATACAAATATAATTTATCCAGTCCTGTAAAATTTATATTTCTAATCATTCATCATTCTATTTATAAATTGAGAACTTGTATTATAAAATTGACGATATAAGTCATTTAGTCTTCGTAATCTAATATTAGTATCTAACATTTGGATATTTTCATCCATTAATTCTAAATTTTCGGCACGTTTACTTCGGTATTTTAACTTGTAAAAATCTTTTGTTTGCCCTTGTAAATGAAGAATACCTGTATAAACATCATTAATTTGATTGAGATATTCAATTCTTTCATCTTTATTTTCATTCATATTAATCAATATTGAAATTTTATCTTGCAATTCATTTATTTTATTAAATGAATTTTCATCTTTTTCTTCCAATTCTCTTACTCTATTTTGAAGATTTTGAACTATATTTGTTTCTTGACTTGATGAAGAAACTACTTGACTTCTTAAAATTGATCTTAATTCACTTTCTAAATTATTTACTTCATTTAAAATATTTCTTACATTTTGAATGTCAGAAATATTTGGACTAACAACAATGTTATTATCACTTTGTACTAATCTTTGTAAATTATCTACTTGGATTCGTAAATGTATTTTCTCTTCCCTTAAATGTTCATTCTGATTTCTTAAATCAATATTTTCTTCTCTCATATCTGTATTTTCATCTCTTACTTCTGAAATATCATCTCTTAAAGAAATATTTTCTTCCCTTAATTCTTCGATTCTATCTTCTCGTAATTCATATAATTCATCTCGTAAATTACTATTTTGTTCTCTCAATCTATTCATTTCTTCAAGCAAATTTCCATAATTATTTTCAATTTCAACTTCTTCCACTTCAATTAACATATTTCCTGATTCATTATCCACTCCAATCGCAACACTTCTTGAAATATTTACTTCTTGTACATTTGCAGCATCAGATACAGCTTCTAATGCTACATCATATGCTACTTCAGCTGCTGCTGATGTTGCTGCTTCTACTGCTACATCTACTAATTCTGATGCCATAACTAACTCGTCATCATTATCAAAATTAACATCTGCTAAAGGCGAAATATCTAATCGAACGATACGATCTAATATTCGTAAATTAGCATCAATAGATTCTTCTAAAGTCATATCAACACCTCGTTCTGAACTATTTTCGTTATCAAAATCGGCTGATGATATATCTTCATTATTTAAATTTCCATGAGACGGAATCACTTCTCTACACATTGGACATGTAGGACGAATACTTAACCATCTATTTAAACAATGATAGTGATAGTAATGATCACACGCTGTAATTATATTACAACCTGCTTCTCGACAAATTGAACATATTTGATTTTCCATTAATTACTATTAATATAATTAATTTATATATTTATATTTTCAATTTTTTTTTTTTTACTAATCATATATTGCTGTGTTACCATTTAACATTGCTGGTGGTTCTTCTTCTATTGATTCTAATAAATCTTTTTTAAATTCTTTCAATGGTTTTCCACCCTTATACTTACCTTTTTTCATTTCGTGAAGTTCAACTAATTGATGATATTTCTCTTCTACTAATTCACCCTTCTCATTTAATATTTTTAAATGTTCTACCCTTTTCTCTTTATCCCAATCACATTCATTCTCAAATATTCCACCATATACATTATCAAATCCTAACTCATCACTATAATAAATATATAATGCATTTTTCAAAACTATATCACCATTCGGTATCATACAAATCAAAGATAATACCTTGTATTCTTTATCATAAAATTTATCTACTATATCTACTTTCCAATTTTCTGTATAACCTACAAAAACTTTGTTGCATTCTAACCATAAGGAATAAACATATTTTTCAGCATTATCTATTTCTTTACTTATTTTATTAACCAGTCTTTTACGATTTACATAATTATCTTGCTCTTCACTATCTAAAAAATCAAACTCTTCTATATTATCATGATGTATAATCAAATATCGAGAAGTCAGTTCTTTTATCTTTTTTGCCGTTAAATAATGCTTTTTCTTAGATTTACCATCCGTTAAATAAAACTGCTTACGTATTTCATCTATATCATATTTATATCTTAAATGAAATACCTCTGCTAATATTGTGTCACTAACATTCATATTTAATTTATTTAATAAATATCTTCTTAATTTATTTTATTAAATATTTTGTTAAACAAAAAGCTATAATTAATATACTACCAGCACTTACTCCTGTAAGAATAAGTTTCATTTTTTTTAAATATTCATTGTTATTATCATCGTCATCATCAGCTGAATATGTTTCAATTATCATATTTAAATTTCTTAATCTCCCCTCTTCCTCTTCTTTTATAAAATTCCTTAATCGTGCTTGTCTTAATATATCCAATTTATACAATTCAGATTTCTTTAATTTACCCAACTTATTTAATATTGATCTTTCTGTCTTTTCTAATAATTCAGCAATATCACTTATACTTACAGAATTCAAATACATATCTATCAATAAAAATTCTTGCACTGAGCGCCACGCTTTTCCATAATTCGATGGCTTAAATCTAATAAATTCTACACCATATATGGTAAAAGACCTACGACAAAAACAACATATCGAAAATCTTTTCTTAAACTCTTTGAAACATTCCTTACAAATTAAGTGATTACATGGCAATTTGTAATAATCAAATTTTTCAATATCATCTAAACATATGGGACACTCTGTATTAGTCATATTATTATATTTATAATATAGATTATATTACTAATATAATAAATTTAATTAATTATTATTTTCATCTTTAAGTTTTTTCACAACATCAATCAATTCATTATACTTTTTTAAATGCTCATTTTCTGTTTTTAAACGTACATTTTCTATTTCTAAAAGTTTCATTTTATCTTTTAATTGCTCTATTGTTTGATAATTCTTATCTTTTTCCCCTTTTACTTTACATATTTTTAAATGACGATTTAAATCCCATTTTCGTTTAAATTCGCGGTCACAATAAGAACAATTAGATATATTATCTAATGCGTTATTTTGCGTCATTATACATTTTATTTGATCTTGTAAAGAACTACACGTGTTTTTTTTATTCAAGTGTGCTTTTAAATGATGCTTTAGTTTAAATATACGATTACATTTTACACAAGTAAAACCAGAATTACTCATTATTACTTACTAATTAGTATTAACTAATATTAACTAATATTCTTTAAATCAAATTTAACCTTATTTTGTTTATAACAATCATAAAAATCATTTAGTGTAATTTTTTTGATTCTTTTCATTTCTTCTTCAACTTCTTTATCTACACCTTCATCGTCATCTTCATCGTTATAAAACTTATGTATTTCATCAACAAAATGTTCTTGAAGTTCATCCATTTCCTCGCCATCTTCCAAATCATTTATATGTTCATATACATTTAATACCTCTTCAATATTAGTATCTCTGTCATATAATTCATCTAATACCTCATTTTTATCGCGAGTCTTCCATTTATTATTCTTTCTAATTTTTAATTTATCTGATCTATCATTTGTATATTTTATTGTTAAATTTTCAGGCAATTCAGGATTGCAATATTTATATTTAATATATTTCTGTAATCCACCCATCCCATTTCCTAAAATTTGTGCTATTAATTTCTTATATTTAATATTTTTTAAGGCCTCTATATTTTCATTGCCATAATCATTAATTATAAGATTTACTGTATTGTTGTGACAATTATTGTTAGTTGTTGTATTAATTTTATTATTATTTGTTGTATTATTATTTGTGGTGTGAGTATTTAATAAAAGTTGTTTATTTTTCATTTCTAATTCTTTAATTTTTATTTTAGCTTCTAATAATTCTTTCTCTGCATCCTCTTTTTCCTTTTTTTTTTGACATCTTTTAAAATGTTTATTTAGATTAAATCTATGTTTATAACTTCTATTACAAAATTCACAGAGATGTCTATTTAAAATAAAAATAGAATCATTTTCAATTGAATTATTACAATCACTTAACTTTGAGTGATCGTTAAATATTTTGGGGGTTCCTTTACTAATTTTCTTTTTTTTGGAATATTTTCCTTTTTTTGTTATACAAGGTTTCTTCTTCTGTAAATGTGCTTTTAAATGATGTTTTAATTTAAATACACGATTACATAAGGGGCAACTAAAAGTTCTTTTTTCCATTATATAAACTATATTATATTTTATTCTTTAATTTAAAACATAAAATTAGTAAATTGGAATACTTTTACTAATAAATTTTAAATGGAATATTGTGGAATATTTTGGAATATTTGCTTACTAATTTCTTTTTTTTTGGAATATTTTTATATTTTTTTATAAAATTTAATACTGAACCATTTATTTTAAAATAAAAAATAAATAAATACGGGATTAAAAGAGCAGATTTTTAAAAATGATTACATTATTATATACTGAAAATAATGCTTGAAAATTAGTAAAAATGGAATACGTATTACTATTTACTAAAAAAGATTTTTTTTTTTTACTAATTTTTTTTTTTTCAAAAATAATACGATTTATACTC
>Ga0208523_1000121_pt1 | contig 17530 bp, 12 predicted proteins | sample ETNtaG_17_FD_185770 | JGI IMG/M metagenome (GOLD analysis project Ga0208523, IMG submission 185770) | Marine microbial and viral communities from oxygen minimum zone, Eastern Pacific Ocean - ETNP201302PF82A (SPAdes) (version 2) | ecosystem: Environmental > Aquatic > Marine > Oceanic ...
TGTGGTTGTTCAGGAAAAAAACCTGACTGGTTTATTGACTGCTTTAAGTATTCAATCATTATTGAATTAGATGAAGACCAACATAAATATGAATCTTGTGATGAGAAGAGAATGATGGAATTATTTCAAGATTTAGGAAATAGACCTTTGGTTTTAATTAGAATTAATCCTGATAAATATAAAGGGAAAACAAAAAAAAGAAAAGGTTGTTTTGATTTTGATGAAAAAAATATTCTCATTTGTAATGAAAAAAAATTCAATAAAAGATTTAATATTTTAGTTAAAATGATTAAATATTATATTGATAATGAGCCTGAAAAGGAATTTACAATGGAAAAGTTATTTTTTGATAGAAAATAAGATATTAAAATTGACATTTTACTAATTTAAACAACAATCATTTAAATAACAATCAATCAATTTAAATTATGAATTTTGCAATGTTTTCAAGTTTCAAAGATATGATTAAAAGTAAATCAGGAAGAAAATATGAACCTACACACATTCAAGTAATTCCTAAAGAAGATGAAACCAATCATCTTGAAAGATTTTATCTATCACCCGAAAAATTAGAATCAATTAAAGAAGAAAAAAATAGTAAAAAAACTTTAAAATCGTTTGGGATTACAGATGATGAAATATCAAATTTAAAAAATGCTAAGAAAACAGATATTTCAAAAGCAATTAATAATGCTGAAATGGATGAATCTATGCGAGGGTTTTTACACAAATTTTTATCAGATTAAACGAAAAATAAAATCGAAAAATATAAAATCTATATAATTTAAAAATACACTACTTTATTTAACAATATACAATTAAAATTATGTTTTCAATTATTTCAGGAATCATGAGTTCGAAACAAGAAGTAGCAAATGCAACAAATACCATCCATTGTTTTGGCGGTAATAGAATTGTTGAAGAAAATACAAATGTAAAACAAGAATTTAAACCAGTAGTTCAAGAATTTTCAAAACCAGTGGTTCAAAAATTTAAACCAGAAAAAACAAATACTATTCGTGCTTTTGGTATGAATAGAATTGTTGAAGAAAACGCAAGTGTAAAACAAGAATTTTCTAAGCCAATTATTAACGAATATTCAGGAGAAACAGAAATTCGGAAAAGGAATGTTAATTCAGGACCAACACCGCCAATTTTTGCTTTTGGATGTAATTATATCGTTAATTCTAATCCAAATTCTAGTCACATTAAAACTTCAATGTTTGGATTTCCTTTTGTAAAGTAAAATAAAATTATAAAATAACAAATTAAATTCGGGACTTAATTATTAAACATATATTCAATTGCTTTGGTATATATATTTTCCGCAATACCATAAAATTTATCATTTTGTTTTGAGAATTTCTCCAGCATTACTCCAGCATTCATTTCTAGTACCATAAAATTATCATTATCATCTTGAACGATATCAATTGATGCAAATTTTATTTTAATAGATTTAGCAGCGAGTAAAGCCAAATTGTTTATTTTATAGTAACTATCATTGTCGATATCAATCGATACATTATTCCCATATTTTAGATTATGTTTCCATGAATATACAATTGTTTCATTTTTAGGAATGATATAATTTGGTGAATATTTTTTATCAATACATGAAATTATATCATGTTCAAATACATTTTTTAATTTATTTTTTAGTAATTTTATAAGTGTTGTTTTACCATCACCAATAATGGTACTTTTAGATTTACAATAAATTAATTCAACTTGATCGTTTAATACAATAACTCTGAATTCATTTTTTAACGATTTAAATGGGGATATAATAAAATCTTTTCGTAATTTCCATAAATTTTTAGCATATTTAATAGTATCTTTTTCATTTAAACAGTGGTAGACATCATTACCAGATGTTCCAGTATTTGGTTTAATAACAATATTTGAATTAAATTTATTAAAAGAGGATTTAACTTCTTTTTCTAATTTGTCGTAATCATTTTCCAAATATACATAGATTGAAAAAAAATCACAAGGTATATTTGGAATATCGTAATGTGATAATATTAATGAACATGCGTGTTTATCATCACAATTCATTTTTGACATACATGAATTTATGTCAAAATTATATCCGAAAATTTGTTTAATTTTATTATTTTTTTTTAATAAAATTATCCAATTATTTGATAAGTAATTGATTTCGATATTGAAATCAATTGCAACTTTTTCTACGATTTTTTCTAAATTTCTTTTAGGAAACATTTAATAATAAAAAAAATATTCAATTTTTATTTAGAATGATGAAGCAGCACTCAATGAAACATTTGTAATAGAACAATTGATGTTATTTTTTAATCCAATTCTTACATAAAATACAGCAGAACTGCCAGTACCTGATCGAATAAAACAATCTCTCTGTGAAGCCGTAGATGTTGTACTATTAATACATCTTGTTCCATTAGCACCTGACCCAACACCATTCACGCCAACAGCGTTTGAACAATTTAGCCATCCCGTTTCATAAGCAGAATTTCCAGTAACTTTTAGAAATAATTGATGATTTTCAGCATCAAATTGTGAAAAATCAATTGTTAATCCAGATTGTGTTAAAGTTAAACGAACACGTTCATAAGTTCCACTGCTGATAGCACCAGTACATTTTAAGGTATGATATCTGTAACTAGAATCACTCGTAATACCAGAGTAATCAGGTAATGATATCCCTCCTGGGAAATAGAATCCAGAATAAGATTTATATCCATTTGATCCAGCAGAAGTTGGTGATTTATAACTTCCACTTATTAATTGAAGTTCATTAACATAACTAGCGTGTGAAGATATATCTTCATCATGATCATATGTATCACCAGCATCAGTAGCTCCAGTTCCAATACTTGGATAATCACCAGAACCAGAACGAACATGTTGTCCCGATGAATTGGAAGAATTACCAGAAGATGTTCTATCGTTATTAATAGAATTGGTATCAATTCTTAATTTTTTAGTCGAGCCATCTGCTGTAGAAACATATGCATTTGAAACATTAGTTGCTCCATTGGGAGAATATAATGAATATGGTGTAACATGAATTTTAAAATCTTCATCAAATTTGTTATCGGCACTACTGGTAAGAGAAATAGCGAAATCATTAAATTGTATTTCTTCAGGAGTGCTTGATGCTGCTAATAGTGTTCCACTAGTATTATGTAAAGTAGTTGATGTTTGATATTTATTACTTGTTGGGGCAGTATAATATTTATGTGTAGCACCAATATCTGTTTGATCAATAGTTAAAGTTGAACTCATAGAACTATTACCAGAAGTTTTAACGATTGCGGTAGTATGTTTTCTATTCGAATTTAAGAAATAGTTAGCAATGTCAGTTTGATTCCATTGTAATGTAAAAACGGCATTTGTTTTGAATGTTGGAACTCCTGATATTCTTTGGACACTGCTACTATTACCTTCGGATACAATTGCTACATTATTGACAGCAGTTGCGGTATTAGAATCATCAATATAAAATTCAATTTGATTAGTTTGAGTAGTTGAACCACCTGTTGGTATTTGTTTTAATCTTAATGAATAAGAATTTGTAGATGGTGAATAATTGGTAGATGTATTTAATGCTTGGGCATAAAAATCTATTCTTCTCCAAAATCCAAATTGATTATTATTTGAGTCAGTAGAATAGTGATCTCTATCATCTGATACAACTAAACGAATAATATTTCCGCCATCATCATGATTTCCATTAATACTTGCTTGACCATAACCTGGAGTTGTAACATCTGTTTCATTAGAAGTATAAGAACTTGTTGCTCCACCATAAGCGTAAATTGTACCAATAGATGCTGATGCGTCACCTGGAGTAACATTTGTTTGAATATTACTAGCACTAGTTGTTCTGATCGGTTGAGTAGAATCATTAACTATATTAAAATTAATAATATTGCTACCGAGTGATGTACCACTGAGACTATAAGCATTTGAGTAAGTTCCTTTAAGAGTATTCAAATTATAAATGGCGGTAGAATCTGCTGTACTCAAAAATCCTGGTTGTGATGGCTGACTGGTAGTTGCAGTATTTGTGGTAGAATAATTTCCAAAACTTGGATTAACAGCATTTTTACCTTTTACTTTCATTGTGTAAGTAGTTCCATGATTTAAAGAAGTAATATTTTTACTAGTAGTTTGATTACTTCCAGATACAGTTCCGGTTGAAATATCATTAGTATGGGTCAAATTACCACCATAACGAACTGAAGATGTTGCTACATAATTAACTTCATATTCTTCAATTAATGGTTCGGACTGAGTTCCTACGGTAGTAGAATCATGATCTGCTGGTTTAGTCCAAGAAGTGTTAATTTGAGTAGTACTTGATCCAGTTGCTGAAAAATTTGTTGGAATATCTGGTGGTCCAATCCCATCTGTACCTAAATTAAGAACTGTTAAATATTTAAGAGTTCTTCCACTTTGTTCATTTACACCATATATTCTAAAATCATAAAGAGTTTGGGTTTCAATTGTATATTCTTTCCAAGTAGTTCCGTCCATACCACTATTTGAACCATCTACATATACTTCTAAACGGTTACAAGAAACAGCTGAACCAACAGCAATTGAGCCTGTATTAATTGTAACTGTAGATGAATGTGCCCAATCTTGACTAGTATTAAGACTACTTTTCACATAATCAATTCTTATTTCAGAAATTTGTGGTACATAAACGTTATAAAATCCCAATTGTTTTTGTGTAATATTTGTCCATTGAATGAAAACTTTCATAGTATCTTTATCAGAGGATGATAATGTTGGTGCAGGTGGTGTATCAAGAAGATATGTATCTAACCATTTGTCAATCAATTGAAAACCTTCAACATTTTTAGTAGTATTAGTAATACCTGTTCCAGTAGTTCCAGTAAAAGAAGTATTATTTAAATTTGGGAAAATCCCAACGGATGCTCTTGAATTGCCGATAGGAAATTCAACGTGACCGGTAGAATCTATTACAAGTCTTTCATTACCGCTTGTATAAAATTTTAAGTCATCATTATCAACACCAGCAGATGTTTCTGCACTAATATAAGTATCTTGATCAACATCGATTACACCTCCAAGTGAACCCCAAGAATTTCCTGCTCCAAATCCTTCAAATTGGTCAGTGGTAGTATTATATCTAACATAACCTTTATGAGAACTGGTTGTTGCCGTTGGTCTTTGTGCCGTTGTTCCGTGTGGTAATCTATAAGAATCTGTTCTATTAGTATCTAATGATACTACTTGTGAAGCAAATCCAATACCTATATTACCATTTGTATCAACTGAAAATTCGGTATTTGTTGGACCAATCGCAAGTTGTCCTGTTGTAATTTTACCATTTGGATAAGACATTCTATATTTATATATTATTGATTATATAAAAATAACATATAAATACGAATACTTTATTTAATTTATAAATGTATAATTTATTCTAAAACAAGTTTTTCGATTTTATCTAATCTTCTTTGATGGCGCCCTCCTTCATATTGTGTATTAATAAATGTATTAATTATATCAATTGCTGTTTCTATATTTAATATTCTTCCACCCATAGCAATGACATTAGCATTGTTGTGTTTTTTAGCCATTTCAGCAGTATATTTATTATGACAAAGAGCACAACGAATATTTTTATATTTATTACAAGAAATAGAAACTCCTATACCAGTTCCACATATGACTATACAAAATATATCTTGTTGATTATTAGATTCTCTATATTTAATAATATTATATTTACTTATTAAATTATAGCAAATATCTGGATAATCTACACTATCTTTATTATATACTCCAACATCAATTATAGTATATGATGTGTATTCTTTTTCTAAAAAATTAAGAATATCCTGTTTTAATTGTAATCCACCATGATCAGAAGCAATTATTATAAATCCCATATATATAATTATATATATATAGATGAATATATTAATATTTATATATATTTATATATATAAAAATATTTATTGTCGTATATATATATAAAATATATATATCTACTATATATAAATAATGAGTACTCATTTATCAGGAACATTAAGTAATTTAGAAAAAACAAATTTATTATTTAAAAAATTACTTGGAAAGCCAAGTACTTTAACTGACAGAGAATTTTTTCAAGAACCAAATCGTCCTGCCCGTACAAATGTATTTCAGAGTCAAATTTTTAAAGATGATATACCAGTAACAGCATCTACTAGTCTAACTAGTTTAACTGATACAAGTTTAGATGATAATGGTAATACATTAGCTGGTTCATATGTTGGAAAAACTGACGGCATTATAAAAAGATATATTAAAATTCCACTTACATCAATTGATGGAACTGATGGAAAAGCATATGAAGCATTAGAAGCGACAACTTCTCATCCATCTGGAAATAATAATGATGGTTCAGGTGGAGCAAATGGAACATCTGGTACTTATGATCGTGTTACACAAGATACAATACCATTTAATCTTGATACAGGTGGTTCTTATGAAATAAAGTTATATAAATCAAATGGGCAAGAAATACCATTTGGTTATTCTGGTGGTGAATGGATATATGATTATGAATCAGGAATTGTTTCTTTTTATGAATATAGTAATATAAGTGGTATTGATGAAAGTAATCCTCCATTAGTTTCATTTTATCGTTATATTGGTGAGAAAGGTGTTTCAGTTAGTACAGTTAATAAAACTATATTTGATGCTGGTGATAAGACTGGTACAGGTGATGATATTACAGCGGCACAAGTTGATACTCGTGATTTATCTACATTAGGATTAAGTGCTTATAGTCAGGCATTTCAATTTGGTGGAGATTATAATGGTTCTTGGAGAATGGTTGTTTCTGGTGGTAATGGAAATCAAGCAGAAACCAAATTTCGTATACAGGTAAGAATAGATGGTTCTTGGGTTGATAAAATGGTTACAAAACAATCTTAATCTTAAGATTTATATATAGTAATTTTAAAATTATATTTTTTGGCATAGTGTAAAGCATTTTCTAAATTATGTGTTTTATCATCAGTAAAATGAATTTCAAATTTACGAGAATGTAATTCAGTTAATATTTTGTATATATTATGTATTATTTTACCTTTGTTTCTTTTTTTTATAAATATTATTGGTACTTTGCCAACAGCTTTAACAACAACTTTATTATTAAATCTCATTCTTTTTTCTTGTCCATCATATGATAAAAAAATGATTATAGATTTAGGTTTGTGTCTTAAAACTTCATTCAATATTTTTTGATTAATATTGCCATTATTATATTCAATTGTATTATGTATATCATATATTCTGATTATACTACTTGTACTAATAATTTGTTTCAAATATGGTAATAATTTATTACGAATATTTTTATTATTCATTTCGTGTTTTTTTAAAATTAACATTGTATAATATATTATATTATAGATTATTTAATTTTCATCTGGAAATGATACAGTAAAACCATTCCAAAGAACCCATTCATAAGGTGCAACACATCCACCACTTTCAGATTTTTCTAAAGCAACTATATCGTCAACATTTAAATTATATATTGAATGATAAGTAATATATCCATTTGGATTAAATAAATTTCTTTCAACACATGTAATATCTTGTTTTTTGGAGATTAAATTTTTTAATTCATTTAATGAGGAAACTTTACAATATACTTTTTTCATTTTGAAAATTTTTATTTTAAAAAATATTTATATATTTTTAAAATAATAATGTCAATTTTTTTTTATAAAAAAAATATAAAAATATATATATAATTGATAATATACAATGAATAATTTTGATTTATTAACAACTAATAAATTTGTTGAAAAGGGAGTTTATAATCTGTCAACTGATCAGAAAAAAGAAGATTATCTGAGAAAAAGGATGGAATTTAGAATGTTCATGGAACAAAAAAAAAGTAAATTTACAATGGGTGCTGCTGGTCAATTTAATGATGATATGGATTTAAATGATTTAGCAAATTCAAATGCAATAGATTTTAAAGTAAATCCAAATCCTGTATCAGAAGTAAAAAAAACAAAATCTAAAACATTTAATAGACCATCTTCAGTAGCAATTGATAGTCGAGATAGAGATACAAAACTTTTTCCTGAGGCAAATACTTATAAAATTAAAATGAATAAAGCATTTGTTAATGTATCAAGAGTGGCGTTAAAGAGTACAGAATTTCCAAATACACAACAACTTGTTAGAGCAACACCAGTTGCTATTGCAAATAATGTAATAGCATGGGAAAATGAAGTAGATACTATTAATATGGATGGTTCTACACCAATTCCAAGTTCTGGATATATTACTTACAAAACTTCTATTGAGGCTGGTAACTATGATGCTAGTTCATTACAAAAAGAAATCCAAGCAAAAATGAATGCTGTAACAAGAGTTGTATATACAACTAGTAATAGTAGTACAACAACATTATTAAAAAATCATACATTTACAGTCATAGTTGATCCTATAACAGACAAAACTGAAATTACATCTGTAGAATTTAACAATTTTAGTAATGTTCTTCATACTAAAGATGGCGAATCAAGATTATATTTTGCCCAAAAATTAGATGATGAAGGTGATTCATTAGTTGCCCATGGATTTTCTACAGGTGATCGTATTTTCATAAAAGATGCAAATGATATTGGTGGTATTGATGATAGTGAAATTTCTGGCGAACATGTTATTACTTTAGATAAAGTTGATGATACAACTGGTAAAGCATTTGACGGAACAACAACAGCACAACCTGATTTTGTATGGTATATAAAAACTAGTACGAAAGCATCTTTATCTGTAGCATATGCTGGAGGTACTTCTGTAAAAATTGGTACTGGTATTAGTTTTCGATTAAAATGGGATTTAAAAAATACATTAGCTTCTGTTCTCGGATTTAAAGATACTATTTTTCCAGCAAAATTCTATGATAAATTATATTTAGCTGATGGTATTACACCAAATCCATCACAATATTTTAGTGCTTCTTCATCTAATGTTATTAAAATAACATCTAATGTGAATAGTCAAAATTTAAAAGTTGAGCGGGAATCGCATGGTTTAGTTAGCGGTGATATTATTGCAGTAGATAATTGGCCAACACAATATAGTGTTGGAGGAATTTTCCCATCAAAAATTGATTCATTACTAACAAATAATACTTATGAAATACAGAAACTATCAGATGACAAATTCTCTTTTAATTGTGGTACTACATCAAATAAAGCTCAAACTGTAGAATTTAATGGTCAATTGCAAAAGGAAGGGGATCAATATATTCCATTAACAATTTATGAACTGGATACAACTGAAAGTTTTGCATTAATTGTTAATAATACAGAGATAAAGAGTAGACTAAATATATATAAAATTGTATCTGTGTCAACTACAGCAGTACATGTTTTTTTTACATCAGACCACGGGATGTCTGATGGTGATAGAATTTTTATGAAATTTGATGGAAAATATGGTTATACTGTTTCTGATCCTCGTACTGATGATCAAATTAAAAGTTCAGCTGAAATATCCAATCCATCTGGATTTGTGATACAAGAAATTGATAGTTCAACTGTAAGTATTCCTTTATCAGAGTTTCCGTCTTGGACAAATGTATGGGATACTGTATTTGGAAATGGTGTTGTTGATAGTGGCGAAGAGCCTGAAAGTGACAAAACTTATGGAAGTGCAATAGTAAAACAATTAAGTAAAGGTATTAATTTAGATGGTGAAAATTATATATATTTTTGTATAAATGAATTTCCTGCTATGACTGTAAGTAGTTCTGTCGATACTGGTATATTTTATAAATTAATTTTGAATGGTGCTCCTGGTAGTACTCTATTTAATACATTTGTAGGAAATGCTTTTGTTCCTAAAGAAGGTTTAATGGCAAAATTAGAATATTTAACAATTTCTTTCAGAACGCAAGAAAATAATCTGTTTCAATTTAATAATGCGGAGCATTCTTTTACTTTAGAAGTTACAGAAGTAGTTGATTTACCAGAATCTAGTGGTATGAGTTCTAGAAGAGGTAAATAAATAAGTCCCAAATATTAAATATAATTTTAATTTTCATTTTGATTTTAATTTTCATTTTGATTTTCATCTTCTGAAATAGATAATTCAAATTCCAATTCATCTTCATCTTCATCGGAAGAATTTGTGTCTTCATTCTTAACATTTGTTGTCAGATTATTAATCTGATAAATCTTTAAACAATCCGATGGCTTGAATTTCTTTTTTCTTAAAATTTGATTAAAAGATCTAGAATACATAGGAAATGCGTGTGTTTTACTAATATTTGATTGTTGATATTTAATATTAAATTCATATGTATAACATTTTGTATCAATAAAGTATATAAATCTTTGAATCATATGATTGAATAATAAATATCCTTCTACATCCGAAGTATTTAAAATCATTTTTACATAGATTTTTAAATATTGTTTCATAAAATTGATACTAATATTATTTAAAACTTCTAAAAAATCAATAACATGTTTTTGGAATTTTTCACCGTAAGTTAAATTATTTTCCAAAATATTGTTAATTAAATTTTTTTTATTCCAACATTGTTTACTTTTAAGAAATTCATTTACTATTTTTTTTTTCAAAGAAATTTCATTATGTGTAATTGATTTAAACATTTTTTTATATTTTTTGTAATTTTCAGTCATAGTAGTCTGTGTTTCAATAAACATATTAGCATACAAACTAAGACTAACTGGTGATAATTCAAGATATTGTCTAAACCATGATGTTACAGGTGAAAAATTATTTAAAGAAAATGAATCATTCTTAATACATTTAATTAAGAATATAGCATCTTTAAAATTTTCTTTAAATAAATAATTATCTGATATTAAATCACACATATGATTAGTAATTTCTGTCAATTGTTGTTCATTTTTAATTTTACTAAAATCATCAAATAATAGAAAACTATCTGATACTTCATAAATACCAAAACTGATTTTAAACTTTGATAAAAAATCATTAGCAATACAATTTGGATTTTCTGGCGATGGTTTCAAATTTGTATCTTTAACATAATGATACGAAGAATTAATAATTATTCGATATTTTTTATTTGGATCAAATGGAATAATTACTTCATTAAATTTATTCACATATGTAAATGAATATAATTTTTCTAATTTTTCCTTTCTTGAAATACCTAAATTAATAATTTTTTTAATAGCATTCGCCTTGTCTACATTTTTGATGTTATCTAATGATGGAGACAAAAGACATTGCATATCATAGGATAATCCTTCAAATACGTTAATCACATTATCTTTTAAAACTTTTAAGAAATCTTCTTTGTAATGTTCGCGTATATCAAGTAACATATTTAAAATATTTTCTGTTGTGTAAAGTGAATTTAGATGTTTATCTTTTTCACAAATAGTATTTGCAATAAAATACTTCAAACAAAATTCTGTATGATATTTTCCATTCATTTTAGGAAGCTGATAAACATTATTGCTTTCTGATTGTATTTTTTTATCAAAAACAATCCATTTTGAATTATGTTGATATTTTTCAAAATTACTATTTTCTCTTAATCGTACATCTTTTACTCTTTCTTGATCTCGTGACCCACTATGAGAAAGAATTGCATTAGAACTACTAGTTGCTGTTTCTAAATGCTGTGTTTTAAATTTAACATTATTAATATTTTCTTGTGAAATATTTAAATGTTGAGATATTTTGAAAAATACTTTATCTCTAATATCATTTACAAGAAGAGATTTATTTAAAAATTGTATATATCGTTGTCTAGAGAGCAATCTTCGTATTTCAAATTCTTCAAGATTATTAGGATATTTATTAGAATAATTATATCCATCGTAACTTTTTTGAAATAAATTGAAATAATTGTTCCTATCTAAATTTAGTTGTTTAGCAATTTTGATTAACTTCAATCTCCGAATCGTTTCAACATTACCTGATGTTTTTGATTCAAATTTTGAAGAATTGTGATAATTTGAGTATCTGTTTGTATAATAATTTATATCTTTATCCAATACATCATCAAACTTTTTACTTTCCATACCTGCTACATAATCGTCATATTTTTTATATTTTTTTTGTTTGTTGTTATATCCAACTTTAACATTCTGTCTGTTGCGAAACGTCATCTCTCGTGTAAACTTAAGGGCATTTCGGTAACTGACTTTTCTGTTAGATTTTTCATTGTTAACTGTCATTATTCAATAAATTTTTGAAAATAATAGTTTAATAATTGTTTATTGTTATAAAGTTTAAAAAAATCAATTTTAAAATTTACATAAATAATATAATATAAATATAATAAATAATATATTAAGAATGTTTTATAAAACGTCTGTTGCTAAATTTGTGAAAAATTATACGAAAATTTCTTATTATTCTCATAAAAGATTTTCAAATATAAATAAATTTTCACGTGAAATTACTCAAAAAAAAGAACGGGGAGCTGCTCAAGCAATGTTGTATTCTCTTGGTTTAACCAAAGATGATATGAATAAAGCTCAAGTTGCTGTTGCTAGTATGTGGTATTCTGGAAATCCATGTAATTCTAAATTAAATATATATTCTGATGCGATTAGTTCATCAATTAAAAGAAACGATAAAATGATACCAATGCAATTTAATACAATTGGTGTATCTGATGGTATTAGTATGGGAACTCCGGGAATGAGATATTCATTACCATCTCGTGAATTAATAGCTGATTCAATTGAAACAGTTGTTAACGCACAACATTATGATGGGGTTATCTGTGTTCCAGGTTGTGATAAAAATCTCCCCGGCTCACTTATGGGTATTTTAAGATTAAATCGTCCTAGTTTAATAGTGTATGGGGGTTCTATGAAATCAACTGAATACAAAGGATCGAAATTAGATATTGTATCCGCATTTGAGTCTTACGGTAAATATACTTCTGGAAAAATTTCAGAAGATGAAAGATTAGATATTATTCAAAATTCTTGTGATAAAGGATGTGGTTCTTGTTCGGGATTATACACTGCTAATACAATGGCTGTATGTTTAGAAACATTAGGAATGATGCTTCCAAATAGTTCATCTAGTTCACCTGGAACTATTGAAAAATCTAAAGAATGTATGGATACAGGAAATGTTATTCAAAATTTATTAGAAAAAGATATTAAACCATCAGATATTCTTACAAAAGAATCTTTTTTAAATGCTATTACTGTAACATATGCATTTGGGGGATCTACTAATGCTGTAATACATTTACTTGCATGTGCTAATTCTGCTGGAATTGATATCAAATTAGATGATTTTCAAAATTTAAATCACATACCAGTAATATTAAATATGAAACCACACGGAGAATATGTCATGTATGATTTATCCAAAATTGGGGGAACAGCACGAGTAACTAAATATTTAATTCAAAAAGGATTACTAAATGGTAATTGCCTAACAGTAACTGGAAAAACATTATGGGAAAATGTAAAAGATTATGAAGATATGGAATTTACTAATCAAAATCTCGTTTTTCCATTAGAAAAACCTTTTAAAAATGATGGTCATATTAAAATTTTAAAAGGAAATTTATCTCCAAATGGATGTTTATCAAAAATATATAAAAAAGAAAAAATTTTTAAAGGAAAAGCGTGTGTATTTGATAATGAAAATGATATGGTAGAGGCACTCAGTAATAATGAAATTAAACAAGATAGTTTCGTTGTTATTAGATATCAAGGTGAAAGTATCGGCTGTCCTGAAATGCTAACACCAACAAGTGCTTTAATTGGTCATTTTGGAAGTGAAAAAGCTCCTCCACTTGCTACGGATGGTCGCTTTTCGGGAGGTTCACACGGAATTTTAATCGCTCATTTACCTGACGCTTACAAAAAAAATAGTTTGACTCGTATTATTAAAAATAATGATGATATTGAGATAAATTTATCAACAAATGAAATAAATTTATTAGTAGATGATGAACAAATTAAAGAACGATTAAATAACACTCCACAAAAAGAATTAAATGTTAGTGGTTATTTAAAAAAATTTTCTAAATTGTGTGGAACGTTTCAAGATGGATATATAACTTAAGAAATAATTATAATATTAAATATTTTCAATTAACAATTTTGAATTATATCTAATTAAAACAATGTTATCTAGATATAATTTAATAAATTCTCCAAAAGCTCAAACATTGGATATTTTGACTTATATGAAACAAAAAGTTCCAATTTTTGTTTTAACTTTACAAACTTTAATAACAAATCATGTTTACGATGATTGCAATAATGAAAAAGATTTACAAATAATTTTTTGGATATATTATCCATTTTTATGTGTATTATGCATCTTAATTGAATTTTATACTACTTGGACACGAACTAAATTTTTAGAAGTTACAATACATAATGAAAATCATTTTATAAATAATAAAAAATATAAAATAGCTTATTGTTCTGTTACAACTATTATTAGTTTATTATCATTTATTGTTACTTCTTATTATATAAATACAGGTTTGCCATTTAGATGTATATTTAATTATGATAAAACAATTGCTACATTTATTTTTTATTTTACCTTTGGATTAATATTTATATTATCAACAATTGAACATAAAGTATTTAAAACTTATGCTTCATAAGATTTTACAAAAACTTTAATATTATTTATCCATGTTTTGATTTCATCAATATATTCTTTATAATACTCTATATCATATGCTTTTGTTGCAAAATCATAAGTATAAAGGTTAATTGGTTGTGTTATATTTTTCATGCGTATGTTAAAATGTTTAGTTAATTTTTGCTCCAAGATTTTTGATTTTTTCTCTGGAGTTTGACCTTCTCTTTGTAATGCATATGTTACATTTCCAATTATTGTTTGAATATTTTTTACTAATGAAACATTTTTTGTTTTATCTTGTCTAAGTTTATTAAATTTTGGAAAATTTCTTTCCCAAAATTTTTTAGTGCTTTTTTTTGTTAATTGATCAAATGCTTGATCTAAAGTTATCTTACGTTTTTGTTCAAAATAATTTCCAAAATCTCCTTTTTCAATTAATTCAACTAAAGCCTGATATTTTACTTTTTGGAATTTGGAGTCTTTCCAACGGATGCCAAACCCCTGTTCTACATCCTTGGAAATAATTTTTTTCTCTAATTTATTTAATTCTGAACCAGTCCATAGGATAAGTGGTATAAAATCACCTTTAAAATCCTTCTTTTCAAATTCCCAAATGGAAAATCCCTTAAATTTTTTCCCTGTATTTGTTATTCTGTATTCTGCACATTTTTTAATTTCTTTTTGTTGTGGCGATTGATTTGGAAGTAATATGGATTCATATGGGCCATTTTTGCCGACCAATCCTACAGTATTTTTAAACTTTTTATTATTAATTTTATCAAATCTGTTCACCTCATAATGTAATTTTTTAAAATCTGTTACTGGGATTTGTAATTTCTTTATTAATTTTTTATCTTCTGGATATAAAGGATCTATTTTACAATTTTCCTCACCATTTTTATGTTTAAATATATACAAATGTTTTATATTATCCAAATTCTTATGAAAATAGAATCTTCCGGGTATTTCATGTTTTCCGTCAATTACTGAAATCTGTGAGATCAACCCAAATTTCTTTACGCTATTCACTCCCGATACTGCGGATGAATAAATAATTTCCCCGAAACCTCCAGTTTGAATATTGTTATTGGATAAACTGTCAAGCGTAACTACTATGTAAGATAATGTATCTTGTGGAAGGAATTTTATAAATTTATTAAATTTTTGTCTTGGATTTAATTGGATTGTTTCTTCTGATTCTTCATTAATTAAATCTTTAGCATGAATAATAAAAGAAAATAATAAACCTTGTTCAAAAGAACTTAATACATTTGCTTCACTTCCAAATAAATCTGTACTTGGAATTAATCCGCTATAATCTGGATTTTCTCTTAAATCTTCCCATTCCATTCCTATATCATACATAGTTTTTCCCCAAAATTCATTATATCCATCATTTGGTGATTCAGATGATGAAAATATTTTAGTGTAAGTTTTATGTAAAAAATTTTCAAAAGAATTAATTTCATTTGTCTTAATATATTCAGTCAAATCTAAATAATATGCTCTTAAAAATTTGTCATCAGTTATATTTCCAATATCAAAATGTTTTGATTTATTATTTTCTCCAAAAATAGACCCATTTAGTAATTTATTTATATATGTTTCATATTTTCCATGAAAACTTTCATCAGATTTCCATATCTTTTCAAACTTATTTACAAATCCTACCATTATTGTAAATTGTAAATGCGAAACAAGGTGATATTCAGGTAGTTCTAAATCAGGGTTATTCTCATCAATTAAAGTATAAACGTTTTCAGATACTTTATATTCATCATCAATAACATAATTTTCACGAATTAATGAATCTAATGACTTAAGGTTTTTTAACACATTTTGTGTTTCTTTTGATGGAATATTATCATTTACAATATCTTTTGATATATATCTTCGTAATTTAGCAAGTTTTTTTAATTGTTTAAATCTATCATTAACTGTTGAATCTATTACCGCATTTTGTATTGAACTTTTTTTAATATTTAAAAACTCTTTTCTATATGAAGAATGAATAGACGAAAGAAGAGAATTTAATATATCAGGAATATCTTTATTTTTGTCCCCACCCTTTTGACTTGGTGCTGCTGTTGTTCTTTTGAAGAATTTTATAGAGTTGGGTTCGTATCCTGCAGGGGTTGCCGAGTCAATCATTGTGTTCCACATTTTTTTCATGATATTAATTTGTATTGACCGTTTTTGTTTAAGATTAATCTGTTTCATTAAATTATTCCAAATGTCCCCAACTCTATTTTTTTGACTTTGACGATTACGGTGTGTTCTGTTCTGTATATTTTTTAAATCTATTGATTTAAAATTTATTTCAATATGTTTGTTTAAATCTCCTAAATAGTTGTCTATAAAATCAGTTATATTAGGAGTAACACGATCCATATCTTCATCTGCATTTAATCCAATTTTCTTATAGATTTCGATAAGAGATTCTCTTAATTTTTCAAAGTCAGCTTTTGCTTTCTGTATTAATTGTATAAATGTATCATATATAACAGGCTCTTTTGGAGTTAGAAGAGCGTGTTTTTTAGGATCTTTTGGAGTTAGAAGAGCGTGTTTTTTAGTATCTTTTGGAGTTAGAAGAGCGTTTTTAGTATCTTTTGGAGTTAGAAGAGCGTGTTTAGGATCTTTTAGAGTTAGAAGAGCGTTTTTAGTATCTTTTGGAGTTAGAAGAGCGTGTTTAGTGTCTTTTGGAGTTAGAAGAGCGTGTTTTTTAGGATATATTGGAGTTAGAAGAGCGTGTTTTTTAGGATCTTCTGGAGTTAGAAGAGCGTGTTTAATGTCTTTTGGAGTTAGAAGAGCGTGTTTAGTGTCTTTTGGAGTTAGAAGAGCGTGTTTAGTGTCTTTTGGAGTTAGAAGAGCGTGTTTAGTGTCTTTTGGAGTTAGAAGAGCGTGTTTT
>Ga0208523_1000127_pt1 | contig 17168 bp, 12 predicted proteins | sample ETNtaG_17_FD_185770 | JGI IMG/M metagenome (GOLD analysis project Ga0208523, IMG submission 185770) | Marine microbial and viral communities from oxygen minimum zone, Eastern Pacific Ocean - ETNP201302PF82A (SPAdes) (version 2) | ecosystem: Environmental > Aquatic > Marine > Oceanic ...
AACCAGTTTCTTTTTGAATTGTTAAAACTACATTACCAACCATATTACCCGAATGTCTTGTAATATTAAATGTATTTGCAGGCCATCCTAGGATTGTATTATCGGTATTATTTCCATTATAACCAATAGAAAATCCTTCTGAACCATCATCTTTTTCTTTAAAGAAAATTTGACCACCACCTTGTTCGTTAACAGAATTTTCAGGGATAAGAAAAATACCTTCATCGTTTCCTTGTCCATTAGTAAAACTAGCACTTGGTCCAACAACATGGAATGTAGTTAATGGGTCATTTGTTCCAATACCTATATAACCAGATTGTGTATAATAAACTTTATCTTTATTTTCTAACCATTGTGCTGTTGTATCCATATCATCGGTAACTAAAACTCCAGCTCCAGTTGTATTAGTTAAACCTAATAATTCTCCGGTTGTAGGATGATAATAATTAGGGTCATTAAATGGATTTGATAATCCTGTTTTAACTCTCATAAAATCAACTAATTCTGTTAAATCAACTTGATTGATTGTTTTATCCCCGAATTCAGTTATTTGGTCACTATCTGTAGGAACAACTGATGTTCCTGTTTTAGTTAAAAATCTTCTAATACTTTTTGGAATAATAGATGTATCCCTTTTTCTCAAAGAGACTTTTTTACTTTGAGTATGATCTGTTCCACCAGAAATAGCGATTTGACATTCATCTCCAAGCCATAATGAACCTTCTGAAATAAATATATCTCTAAATTTTTTCGTAGATGAACCAATATCATATGTTTCGGTTGATTCAGGAATAATATTACCTCTTGTTTGAATTAATCCTGCAATTCCATTTGAACCACCAGTTCCTTTTTCACCAGATAATATATTAATATTACCACCATTGGTATTAGTTCCACTTGTAACAGAACCTCCATTTTGTCCTTCAATACTAATACTATATCCATTTGTACTAGCATTTGCTGTTCCAGCAATAATATCTAATCCTGAAGCTTTGATTTTATCTTTCACATGTAATTGATAAGTTGGGTTAGTAATTCCAATACCAACATTACCAATATCATCAATAATCATTTTTTCAGTAGTAGCTGTAAAAAATCTAATTTTATCTTCATCGTTTTGATTTGTTTCAACCGTAATTTTAGTATCTTGGTCAATATCAATAACTCCTCCTAATGAATTCCAGGCATTACCAGCTCCATATCCTTCAAACATATCAAGTTCAGAATTATATCTGATTTGTCCTTTTTGTGTAGTGAAAGGTCTTTGGGCACTAGTTCCAATTGGAACTTTAATAGCATCGGTGCCTTCGATATGGAAAAGAACTTTTGGATCATTTGTTCCAACACCTATATTTCCAATTTCATCAATTATCATTCTAAAGGTATCATTAGTATAAAATCTAATTTTTCTATCATCTGAATTTTCATCAACTGTAATTCTAGTTTTCATATCAAAATCATATAATCCATCAATATTTCTCCAAGCACTATCGGGGAAATATCCTTCATAGTGTCCTTTTGTCGAGTTATAACGCATTTGTCCTACTTGTAAGGTAATTGGTCTTTGGGCGGTAGTTCCAACTGGAATTTTAATCGCATCTGTTCCTTCTATATGAAAAAGAACTTTGGCATCATTTGTTGCTATACCAACATTTCCTCCGCCAGTTACCATAGCGATATTATTGGAGACACCACTATTAAATTCCAATGGTAATCCAGTAATTGCTTCATTTATTTGTATATTAGCTTGTAAAGCTCCATTAGTTTTAAAATCTATATGAGAAATATCATTTCCAGAATTATTCATATCACAATCGAGGATAATTCCACTAGTGGTATCACTTGCTATATGTAATAAGGCAATTGGATTAGTAATTCCAATACCAACATTACCAGATGATGTAATTCTCATATATTCGGTTAATCCACTAATATTTTCATTTAAACCACCTGAAAATGCTATATCAGATGTTGTTCCATTATATATACGGGTAATAGAACCAGTATAATAAGAATCTGAATGTTGCCAATAGATACCATTTTCATTTGTGTTACTTTCTGTTTTAATAGATAATCCATCATCATTGCCTACATAAAGTGATAATTTATTAGATGGGGTTGTAATACCTAAACCTACTTTACCATCTCCTTTAATAGTAAACATATTCCATACTTCATTTTTTCCAATATGAAAATCAAAAGGGTCTGTTTTTTGTGAAATACCAACAGATATATCCCAAAAATTATTAATATCTAGAATTCCTGAATTTTCATCACTATCTGCAAATCTAATAATAGAAGTGGCATTATTAGTATTTGTTTCTAAATCTTGAATAAGAAAAACTGGGTCTTCCCTTTTAATATGTAAATGTGCCTTTGGTACTAATGAGGCAGTATCTGAAATAATTAATCCACCTTCACCATTAATTTTAACATCAATATCAGACATTCTTAATATATCAATATCATTATCCCTTATGACCATTTCATTGTTAATATCACGAAATACATAATATAATGAATCTGAGCCAAATTGAACATTAGTAGTTGGAACTGACATCTAAATTATAATATAAATTATAAATATATTTAATTTAAAAAATAAAACCATTATTATTATAAATTTTTATAATAATAATTGTTTTGTATAAATTGACTATATAAAATAAAGTAAATTGGTTATTTTATAATAAAATTTAAGTTGATTTACAACCAACTTCGAAATCTCTTCTGTTGGAATCTGGGGAGATAGTACTGTTCATCCAAATAGATACTGGTACTTGTGGATTAGATGGTTCAGATCTGATTTGTAAGTTTGCGTTTCTTAAAGATTGACCAACGGTGTTAATACCAAGATGATATCCTGCTTCAATGAAATTTTTGAAAGCAAGGGAACCTTTACCTTTTGGGTTTACTTTAGCCCAAGCATTTGCTTCACCATCTTTTGGTAATAATTCAGCAGCTTTGAGTTGTTTTCTTGCAGCAATACCTTCAGCAAGAGTTTTATCTTTTTGTGCTTCAGCAACTGGTTTTTCTTCTGCTACTTCTGCGAATGGTTCAACAATTTCTGCTTCTGCTTCATTAAGTTCGCCTTCATTGATAATTGGGAGATCAATTTTACCACATGTTTTAATAAGATAAATTAAGATAACAGCGATTCCGACAATTAAAGCAATTTTTAATATATTTGAAGTATTCATTGGTTATTATATATAATGTATAAATAAAAAATTTTTGGTTAATTAATTAAATTGTTTAATTAATTACTCAAATTTGAGAAACAACTATATCTTTATATACTGACAATTTTTAATCAATATTATTGAATAATTCTTTTGTTTTATAATTTTCGATTAAGTTTTCAACTATATATTCATGTTCTTGTAAATAATCAACATCATCGTCATCTGAACTTTCATTATCAGACGAACTTTCAATAAAATGATATATATTTTTTTCTAATTTGCCTAATCCTATATTTTCTTGTTTTTTTTCTTCTTCTTCTTTTTCTTCTTTTTTTTCATTTATTTTAATTTGGGATATACTCCAAAATGTCGCAAATTTAGTTCTAGAAAATTGAATACCATTAAAGCGAATAATTAAAGATATAATGTCATTTTCTTTAACACTATTACATGATACTCTTTGTTTGTTAGAATTATAAACTTCACATTCAAGTTCATCATCATCAAGTTCAATTGGTAGTGTGAGAATTGTATCCATACCCTTCAATTTTAAGAAAGATACAAACGATGAATCTAATGTATCACTATTAGAATCTATTCCAAACCACTTTTGATAATGTTGGTGAACACGATTTATACAAAGCATTTCTAAATTCATAAAAAAATTATAATAATTTTCGTCATCAAGTATTACATCTATTTTATATTTTCCATTGTCATCATAAAATCCAGATAATGTTCTTACATTTTTAAGTTGAATAAATGATGTTTTATTATCTAAAAGAACAGATGATATATACTTATTATTTAATTTTTTAGGCAATTTAAAAGTAAATTGTTCAATATCAATATCTTCGCACCTTTTAATTGAGTACATTATTATTTTAAATATATAAGTTAATTCAATTTGAATGAACGCAAATTTTATAGAACTATATAAAAATTACTTTTTTTTATTGTGTTTTGTCCAATTATATTTTTGCATAGGATTTTTTATTTTTTCTATTTTCTCTATTTTCTTTGGCGATTCATTTGTTTTATTTGTTTTATTTTTTTTATTTTTTTTTCCCCCTAAAACAACCCATTTTGGACTCATTGGTTTAAGTGGTTTATTAATATTTTTGAAATAATTTAATCTTTTTTGTTCTGCTCGTTTTTCTTTATTTTCTAAATCAACTATATATTTTCCACCATGTTGGCATAATTGATAAAAATGTTCAAAACGACAATTTTGTAAAATAGGAATACAATTATCATATATGTGATCCATTAATCCTGTATGAAGATCCCAACACCCGTCAAAATATTCTTCTTCTTTTAATTGTCGTTCCATCTCATAATATTCGTTTCGATCATCTTGATCATCCCATTCATTATAATAACTCATTTTAAATGAAATTGTCTATATTAATTTTATATAATAATATTATTTATATATCATTATATATAAATGATAGTATAATAAACGAAAAACCCAGTCCCAAATATATTAAAATTTAATTAAATTAGGAAAAAAATGTTGCAGCAAAATTATCATCAAAAAAGAATTGATTATTTTTTTGATGATAATTTTGTAAATGTTGATTATTATTATTATTATTATCATCATTATTATTATCATTATCATGATTAAATTTACAATTTTTTTTGTTTCTACATTTTAGTCCATATCTACATTTTTTCTTAGATTTATACTTTTTTTTTTTCTTATTTTGAAAATTCCAATTTTTATTTTTATTTTTATTTTTATTTTCTTTTGGTAATTGTTCAGATTCAAAAAAATCATCATAATCAGATTGATAATTGGTTGTTCCACCTTTAATTCTAACTTCTTGCGTAATTTCTTCACCTGATATTTTATTTTTTAAATTTTTAGATATGTGAATAAAATTATTTCCTTCTTGAAAACGTTTTGTTTCTTTGAAATCTTTATTTTCACGAATTTGTTTAGCTGTTAAAATTTTACTAGGATATTTTTTAAATTTATTCATCATTTTTCCAAAAATACTTGTTTTTTTTCTATTAGATTGATAATTATTTTTATCTTCTTTTTTTTCAATGGAATCATTATCAAATCTTGATATTTTGTATCTATCTTGATTTTTATAAGTATCTTCATTTCTATAATATTTTGAATCTAATGTAAGAGACATTTAAATTAATAAATAAATTATTATTAAATAAATGTATTAAAGTTCGATTTTTTTTTTATATTTATTGTATTTCAATTTCAATTTGTTCGCTTTCATTTTCTTCGTTTTCATTTGAACTTCGCATATTTTGAGATGGAGAATTACAATTTGAGTTATTTTTATTTAATTCATTATAAAAGTCATCTTTTGATATTCTCAAAATCCTACAATTTGATCCAACTCTTGCTGAAAAATCAACAATGTATTCATTCATTGGTCTTGTATGATTCATATACGATTTATATACCGATTCAAAAATATCGGGACATAAAACAAACCATCTAGAAACTTCTGATAAAAAATTATTTTTACCAGAATGAATTTCTAATTTACCATCTAAAACAACAGACATAAAATTACTTTTTTCATTTTTTTTATATACCATTAAACCATTTTGTTCAATCATATCATATGGTGATTTTATCATTGTAAAATTTTTATTGGAACTATCTGGATATAAAACTTCAATTACTTTTGAATTTTTTATAAGATTTTCAATACTATTACTAGGTATTGTTCTAAAAAAATGATATGTATATTTTAAATGATGTACAACTGCTTTTATTTCTTGGGGGCTTATAAAATCTGGTTTTTTTCGTCTATAATCAAATAATTTTAATTTATTCATATCAAATTTACGATATTTATCTTGTTTATTTCTATCCAATGCAATATCTGTTTCATCAATAATATCAACTTGTAATATAGATTCTAATAAATCTTCTAAAGTCAGTATTCCAACATTTTTTTCAGTAAATAATCCCATATTATTTGTTTTTTTTTCTTTTACAATAGCAATATGCCCTTTACCTGAACAAAAATCATTTAGCATTATATTTAATTTGTAATCAGTTGCTACTTTTAAAATTTGATGTTCAAATGTATTAATTATTGATGAAACAGGTATTTCATCTTCAGGATCTAATAAAATCAATTCTTTAACAAATAAAATTCCAACAATTTCTACATCTTCTACATCTTCTTTAGAATTATCTGAAAATACAGGTATCCTACTATAACCTTTTTTAAAAATTTCTAATAATGTTTCAAAATTTAAACGATCATTAATATTAATTTTATATACGTTCTCCCAAGGCATCATTACATCTTTTACAAATTTTGTTTCTAGATTTAAAGCACCTGTCATTATATTGGCGACATTGGTTTGTAACTCTGCTAATTGTTCTGTTTCATGAATTTTAACCAACCTTTTTAATTCTGTATTACTATATATCATACCAACTTCATTACCAAAAAATTTATTTAAAATAAAGGACAAAGGAAAAGCAATTGGGAATAAAATTATTAACAAAAAATGAGTAATCCAACGTGTTTTATAACCAATTAAAAGTGAATATCTGGAACAAGTTGATTGAGGTATAATTTCTCCAAAAATTACAATAATTGTTGTTGATAAAACTAAACCAATTATACCACTTGTAATATTCGCCATTATTATTGATAAAGCCGAATTAACTAATACGTTTCCTAAAAGAAGAGTACATAATAATTGATTACCTTTCTTTCTAATCGGAAGAATTGAACGAGCATATATAGAATCTTTTGTATTACCACTCATAATTATTTCTAGTCCAATTGGATCTAAGCCAAGTAGTCCAAGTGTTAGACCAGAAAATAATCCCGAAAGACATATCAAAAGAATAATTAATATAATTTCTATTAATGAAATATTTACCATTAAATTATTTAATTTAATATCTAATACATCAATTTTAAATTTTTATATAATAATTTATTATATAAAGAGTTAAATGGTGAATAAATACTTATACACTTTTTTATTTATGTTAATAATTTACTTGGTAATAGAAATTCTATCATCAACAACATATTCATTAATTTCTCGCCCTCAATGTAAGGAAGTAAAAAAATATGAATATGGCGGTCTTCATCCAGGCAATACATTATTGATAATTGGTAGTGTTCATGGTAATGAACCAGCTGGTCATTACACATTAAAAATATTGAAAAAAAAATTAGATAAGAAAGAAATAGAAGTTACAAATGGTAAATTAATATTAATACCAAATCCAAATTTTTGTGGTATTGAATATAAAAATAGACATGCACCAGGAAATAAGGATATAAATCGTGGTTTTCCTAAAAATTTGACTGATAAATCACACACTGAAAATAATAAAAAAATTGTTGACTATATTTCTAAAACAAATCCAGATATTATATTAGATTTTCATGAAGCATGGTCTTATCATAAGATGAAAAATGGATCTTATGGTTCTACTATTATAATTGAGAAAAATCAAAATCAACATATAGTATCAAAATGTATAAGGAGATTAAATAAAGCTATTTCAAACAATTCTAAAAAATGGTCTATTATTACCGATTTCCAAGATAATCCCGGCAGTTTAAGACATTATTGCAAAACGATTAAAAAACAATATGTATTAGTAGAAACATCTGGTCAATTAAACGTTCAAAAACTAGACAAAAGAATAAATCAAAATATGACAATTATTAACACTTTCTTAAAAATGTTACATATAATAAATTAATTAGTTAAATCCATTATAGTTTTAATTACATCACCTTTATTTTTTTTTAAATACTTAATAGCCCTCTGTCGTGAAACATTTGCTTGTTGCATTACCATTCTAATATCATCTTCAGAATATACATTTGAATTATTTGAATTATTTGAATTATTTGAATATCCGGAAATTTCTCGTCCCCAATCACTAAGATGGCGAGGTGGGATACCAAATGGATCACTAAAAATAATGTAACTCTTATTCATTGGAGTAGAAGTACAAACGTGATTTCTTTTTTTTTTTTTTGAATTATTATCATTATTATTATTATTATTATTATAATCATCAAATTGTTTCAAATATTTTTCAAAATTTTTATCAGCATCGTCTGAAGTTTTACTTTCAGCAATACGAAAAATCCAATTAATTGTAGAATCTTTTGTAAAAATATTTTTTAATCTTTTTACATATTGTTCAGCAGATTCTTTTGTAAATCCCAAACTTCGATAATTTTCAATTTCTTCATCGATATTCCAACTCTCCTTTAATTCAATATCTGAATAAATTTCCAGATATTTTCTAAATGTTTGAATTAAATTTAAATTCTGAATTTCAGAATCAGTTAATTTATCTTGTAAAAAACTAAAAACGTGTCTAGATTTTAAGCCAACATTCCTCATAAAATCCTTTTTCGCATAATATTCAGGTGTTTTTTGAGAATTTTCCATAATTAATTTAATATGATATATTTAATTATTTTAATTTATTTTCAATTTTTAAATTAGTTTTTAAAGATTTTATACTTTTATTAAAAAATTTGACGAATTTTGTTTTTCGTTTGGTTATTTCTTTCTTTTCCATTTTGATGGAATTTAAATTAGATTTATCAAATAATTGTTCTTTCCAATCCAAAATTGTCCAATTGTTTTCAATCATAAAATTTAAGCATTTTTTATATACTTCTTCAGTTGGAGTAATAATGGGTGAATATAAAATTCTCTTAACTAATTCAAACTCTTCTACTTTTACCCCCCCAGGAAGAAGCTTATTTATTTTTTCTCTATTACTTTTAATTCTACTCATTTTACCCAATGTTTGAGGAAATTCTATTCGTCTTCTTTTTGAATTTCTTGTTACATTTTCTAATAAATTTACCTGATAAGGAATTAAATTAAAATTTTGATTACTACGAATATTATGTTCAAATAAATCTACATCACTCATTCGATCTGAACGATTAACAACTTGTTCTAAGTTATTACTAGTAGTAATATAATTATGTTCAATCCAATGACCATACATAAATTTATCTGAATAAATTATATCCTTCTTCATATCACTATCAACTTTGTTATTAAATAATAAATTAGAACCATCAAATATATTATATGCGATTTTCTTCTTATTATTTATCTTTTCTTTCCCTTCTTTCTTTTCTTTAGGAACAGGAATTGAATAAAATTGTAAATTTATTAAACAATACCTAATATCACATCTACTACTTTTTATTAAATTATTTATCAAATCTTCATCTACTTCTAATCCCTCTTTTTTTAAAAGAGATGATAAAAAATTAAATACTTCTTTCTTTTTTGGGTGAGATAATTCAATTAAAGAACAATATTTCTTAATTGTTTTAATCTTCCTTTCATATTTATCACAACATGTCAATATGATAGGAATTTGTGTAACTTTCAATAAATCACTTATATATTTTATAAATCCTTGATCACTACCAGTAGAAATTTCTACATCATCAATTAATAATAAATTTTTTATAAATGGACTACTCGTTTCTACCAATAATTTAAATTTTTTCATTACTTTTCCATTTCTTTCATCAGAACTATTTAATTCTAATACATTGTATTTATATTTTTTGGCAACAACATGGGAAAGACAAGTTTTTCCTGAACCAGATGGTCCAAATATTAACATTCCCTTATTTTTAGATGAAGGTTTCCAGTCCTTTAACCAATCCTTTATTTTTTTTAATTCAAATAAATTTGAATTTCCTACAAAATTTTTTAATTTTTTAGGTTTATATTTTTCAATAAAAGAAATCGGTTCAAATTTTGGATTTAAATCTAAATTTGCTACGTTTTGTGTTAATTCAGATACTGATTTATCTTTTAAATTCATACTTTCAAAATTATCTGTCAATGTAGTAATTTCAGATAATTTTCTCTTTAATTTTTTCTTCTGTTTTTTCTTTCCCATTATCTAAATTCTTAAGTATTCGAATATATAAATTTTCAATTTTTTTTTTATATTCATCTATCGTAGTTTCATTTGTTATACTATAATCACCCTCCATTTTAGTTGCATATTGTTCTGAGACATGAGTATCAGAACAAGATTTATCTGGTCTGGTAACTTTTACGATTATTGCTCCCATTTCTTTTAATGCTTTATGCTCATCAGGAAAACGAATATCTGTAACAATTAAACATTTATTTGGATTTTTCTTTTTCCAAACATTATACCATATTTTTAAACGATATACCCAAAATGAGTTACCAATCTCTTCAATTTTTGTACCTGGTACGATTTTTCCATATTGTTGTCTAACCAGATCTGTTCCAAATGTTTGAAACATTTGACGAGGTGATAATCCCCATCTTGGATCAACAACTTCTTTTAAATCTCCATCTATCTGTTCATCAGATAAACAGAACATTATTCGGCATGCCTCCTTTAAAGGTCCCGCAAATGAACATTTATCTACTGTTTTGAATGTTTGAATTAAATGATCTGCAAAGGTATCTTTACCAGCACGTTTATTCCCACAAAGTCCGATTATCATAATTTATTATTATATTACTAATATGATAATTTTTCAATTTTAACTTTCAAAATAAATTCATCGCAATTCTGTAAAATTCTTCAATGTTTTCTTCATCAGTATTTCTGATATTATTCCATAATTTATATTGATAAAATGCTTGCTTATATAATATTGAAAATCCTTCAACAATATTTAAATCTTCTCTATCTATCAATTTTACATCTTTTCCAACATATGCCATGTTAATTACGCAAGTATTCGGTTTCAAATTATCATAATTGATATTTACCTTCGGGGGAACACATATAATAACTAACGAACAATCATTATTTAATGTCATACTTTCAACAAAATTATTGATAACAAAATTTTTAAGAGTTTTAGATGCTCTTTCTTTATTACGACAATAGATGTTACAAGGTATATTTAATTGATTTAAAGCATAACAAGCTGCTTTTGCTGTTCCGCCATTACCAACAATACATCCACTTGTAAATTTTTTATCAAAATTTTTAATCGCATCACGAATTGCTAACCAATCTGTATTATCTCCAATAAATTTATATTTAAATATCTGATTATCATCTGTTTTAATGATGGTATTAATAGCACCAATATTTTTAGCATGTTCTGTTAAAATATCCATATGAGGCATCATCTTTTCCTTTAATGGCATTGTAACAGAAGCACCATAAAAATTTGGACGCTTCATTACATCTAAAACATCTTCTACATATTTTGTTTCATTTCTTGAATATATACAATTCTGCTTGAATTTATCAAAAACATAATTATGAATAAAAGGACTTGGAGACTTTTTTATTGGAAACCCAAAAATACAATATTCCTTTTCTTTATTTTTTAGAATTATATTTCTCACTTCATTAATTTGTTTATAAGTTAATTGACCTGGTGCTGTTGAATCAATAAGACTTGATGTAACTGGTGTTAGGTATTTATTCATTACTCTGGTAAAACTACCTTCATCGCCAATAGCAATAAATATCTGTTTTATATCAAATTGTGATAAAAACTCTTTTGTTTTATCATAAATATCATATGATACTACAACCTTTAAAATATCCGGTTTATGTTTTTTTAAACCATATTCAACATTGTGTTTTAAAATATTAAAATTTTTAGTATGACAAGAACCAATTACATTACAATGTCTTCTATCTTTAATTTCAAAATCACAACTTAATTCATGATCAATATATTCAACGCCCAATTTTATAAATAAATCAATTAATTTACATAATAATTTATTATCACCATCAAAATGCCCCCATTCTTTAGTACTTCTTGTTGTTAAAATTAATGGAACATTAACTATTTTTTGAACTCTACCAATTATAGTTTCAAGATATTCTAAATTATTTTCTATTTTTGGACAAAAATCTACACGAAGTTCTAAAGCATCAGCACCCTCTGTCATTTCTTCCAAATTATGAAAATTTTCTCGTATTTGATTAAAAGGTATACATACAAAGTAACTATTTGGTAAAATTTCTCTCTTTTCATTGATATTTCTGAAAAATTTAGTAAAATGTGATAATTGTTCCGAAATTCTCTTATGCGAACTTTTATATTTATAATTTGAAACATCTTCATAATAATCCTTACGTTTTGAATATAACTCTTCAATTGAAACTCTGTATGGTGCCTTTAGTTTTCTTTTCGTGTAACGTTGTTTAATTGTAACTGGTGTAGTGTCAATATAAATAATTAAACAATTAGTTTGTTTTTTTAGATTTAATAAAAGTTTTCTTGATTTTTCATATTCAATAATTCCACCTCCAGTACTAATAATATCATATTTAGCGTAATTATCTTTTAATATTTGATATTCATATTCTCTAAATTTTTCCCATCCATATCGATTTATAAATTGTTCTGGTTTAGTTTCATAAGTTTGTTCAAATAATAAATCACAATCACAATAGGTTAGTGAATATAATTTTGATAATTCTTTTGCTACATATGATTTACCACTGCAAGGCATTCCAACTAATATAATTGGTTTTTTTGATATGTAATTCCAGTCAGTTGATTTCTTTTCTTGTTGCTTTTTTACAATTTCGTTTTGTAATCCTAATGATGACATGTCCTTCCAAAAATTAGGATATGTCTTATTTACACAGGTATAATCTGAAATAACTAATTCATCCATTGAGACACTCAATAGTGAAAAACTCATTGCTATTCGGTGATCATCATGACAATTTACAAATATGTTTTTTAATCTTTTCTGAGGATTTCCATTTATGGTTAATTCTAAATTATCCAATTTAATATCAACTCCTGCTTTTTTCAAATGATTATATAAAACATTTATCCGTTCACATTCCTTTACATTTTGATTATCAATATTAACTATTTTTGTTACTCCATCAGATAATGCTGCTAAAATACCAATTGTTAAAAATGTATCCGATGAATCCATGTTTATTTTCCCAATGCCCTTTAAATTATGAACGTAATTACTAATCTTTGTTCCATTTTCATCACATGTTAAATCAAAAATTCCAAATTTTCTCATAATTTCAGTGGAATAAAATAAATCCCCTTGAATATTATTACTTGTTAAATTTGGAATATATAATGGTATTTTATTAATAATTGAATAAGCAATAGGATAACTGCATGAAGAAGCATCTGCTTCAATGTTATATGTTTCCGGATTATCATATATCTGATGCTTGATAGTAAAATGTTTTAAATCTGAATCATAATCAACATTTAATCCAAACTTGTTCATAATTTTTAAAGTCATTTTAATAAACTTTGCAGAAACTAGATTGTTTAGTACATTAATTTTCAATCCATCACGTATCGATGGAGCAACCATTAATAATCCAGTTAAATATTGACTGCTAACAGAACAATCCAAAAATATTTCACAACTTTTAAAATCAGTATTTCCTTCTACTCTAATAGGAGGATTTTTTCCATTATTTTCTGCAGAAATATTAATACCATAAATTTTTAATGCTGATACTAAATTTCCAATTGGTCGTTGTTTCATTCTTTCTACTCCTGTTAAATTTACAATTCCTTTATTAAGAATAATCATTAACGAAGTTAAAAATCTCATAGATGTTCCAGAATTTCCTAGAAATAATGTTCTTTCACCTTCAAAATCAATATTACCAGCACTTCCAACTACCATAATATCATTACCTTGTAATTCAATATCAATTCCTAGTGTTTGTAATGCTTTTATCATATGCAATGTATCATCGGATAGTAATGCATTTTTGATAATACACGTTCCTTTACCGAGTGATGCTAAGATTAATACTCTATTAGTTTCACTTTTTGAACCAGGGCCATAATAGGTTACAAATTCATTAATATGTTGATGACTTAGTTTTCGTTGAATTGTCATACATTCTATGATTTGATTTAATGTACATTTTTTTGTGTATGAATGTCCGATTTCATCAATCAAAACAATTCTACCATCTTTCTTATCATGTTTTAAATATTTTGAAATTTCTGAAATTTCAATATTTTTACATTCAATAGGCAGTTCGTATTTCCGAATACATTCAATAATTTCATTTCGAATAGTAATTGGAACTAGATACTCATTATTTTCTTTTAAACAAGATTCTAATATCATACCAATAGCAACGGCATATCCATGTTTTAATCCTTGCGAATATTCGATAATATGACCAATGGTATGTCCGAAATTTAAATGTTCTCTCGGACATGGGAGTTGGATATTGTTAGCAACTGCTGTATCATAAGCATCTTCTTCGACAATTTTCATTTTAGTAGTAGATGTTATTTGAATAATTTTGAACATCAAAAGTTTATCATTCAAAACCGAGTCAATATCATTTTCAATCAAAATATTCCATAAATTTTTATTATTAATAGCAGCAGTTTTTATAATTTCTGCAAATCCATTTATTACTTCTTCACGTGGTAATGTATTAATAAAATCCATGAATATCAAAATATATTTTGGATTATAAAATGCTCCGATTAAATTCTTCCCGAAATCGTTATTGATTCCTGTTTTTCCCCCAATACTCGAATCCACCATAGCCAAAATAGTTGTAGGAATTTGAATAAAATCAATTCCGCGTTTGAATGTAGATGCTACAAATCCAGATAAATCACCAACAACTCCTCCTCCAAGGGCTATTACACAAGATTTAGATTTTTTTATGTTATTTTCGAACATAAATTTTTCAATATTTACTTTAGTTTCTAATTTCTTTGAACCTTCTCCATGTGGTATTTGATATATCAAAATCGATATTCCTTTTGATTCATAATAATTTTGAAGTGAAAGAATTTCTTCTGAATAATAACGATATACATTATCATCTGTAATTATCACAATCTGATTATAATCATCAAGAACTTTTAGTTCTTTCAATTTTGAAAATTTTGAATTATATCTATTAAAAATTGGTGTTGTCATTATTTAATATTATTTAATCATAAATGTTTAAATGTTTAAATAAATAAATGACAATATTATATCTATAATATGAGTACTAACAATTTATCTAATGAATATATAAAAAAAAAAATTTTTTTAAGAAATCTTGGCTTAAAACTTGGGTATGTTTACAAATTTTTAGATGATGAATTGACTGAAGACGAAAGAGAAAATTTGAATTTTATTCAAGTTTTTCGCAAGTATCTAAGTACTTTCCAGAATGTAGAACTGAATGATTGTTGGACTATTGAAGAAGAAATAGAAAACTATCGTCGATTAGGTTTTACTTTGAAATCTGCAACGAAATACGTAAGTAAGCTAAAAAAAGTTTATACGAAAGATTCAACCATTAATTGGATATATAGAATTGCAGAGAGTAAATCGGTCCCTGATGGTGATAATTTATTTGAAAAGCATTTAGAACAATTCGATGAGAATCTTAAAAAGAAAGATGAAAAATCAGAAATATCTAATATAACAAACTGTCAGCAATGCTTAGCTTTTAGCAAAGAAAATGAAAAATGTAATATGTGTGAAATGGTTTGCTGTAACAAATGTAAATCAGGTCTAGAAGAGACTTGCTATGTTTGCGATTATATGATCAATAATTTTTAATAAATATCAAAAAATAATTTTTGCATTGTAATTTCTTTTGTTGGTTCATTATCAATATAATATTTAATCGTTTTAACTAAAAGATTAAATCTTTTATTGAATTCTTTTCTTAAACATTTAATTATATTTTTTTCATCAAATTCAAAACAACCTTCTATTTTTTCTTTTCCTATTTTGTATTTATCAGGATTGATACGAATCATAACAAGAGGTCTATTACCTAAATCTTTAAATAATTCCATCATTCGTTTCTGATCGCAAGATGTTGATTTATGTTGGTCTTCATCTAATTCAATAATGATTGAATATTTATAACAATCAATAAACCAATCAGGCATTCTTCCTGAACATCCACATTTTATTTTTTTATCATATTGGAAGAAGTTTATTCCAAATTTTTTAGTTAATTTTTCATTGAAAAAATGCTGTCTTAATTTATATCTTCTTGGTATTTTATCATTTGGATAGAAATTATAAAAACATCTAGCACAACATCTAATTTTTTTATCAAGTGATTTTACATATCTTTTTTCTGCCCGAATATGTTTACAATGCATACAAAAATTTTGAGGATTACAAATATGACAAATGCTTTTTCGTGTATCATGTTTACATAAAATTCGAGGACTACAAATATGACAATTTCCTTTTCGTGTATCGTGTTCACATAAAATTTTCGGATTACATTCAGGACAATTAAATTTCAGTATATTGTGTTTACATAAATTTTGAGGACTACATTCAGGACAATGCTGTTTTCGTGAACCATGTTCACAGAAATTTTGAGGACTACATTCACGACAATTTCCTTTTTGTGCGTCGTGTTCACAGAAATTTTGAGGACTACATTCACGACAATTTTTTTTTCGTACAGCGTGTTTACATGTTACGTGTTTTTTATAACATTTCTTACATTTTGCATGATTTTTCCTAAAATTACTAATATCTAATGTAAGATTACAAGTATTACAAGTTTTTGTTTGCATTATTTATTATAATGTATAATATTTATTCAATTTTAACTAATCTAGTTTCCAATTGATTTCTTCCTTATCTAGTTCTTTTAATTTGTTATTAATCTTACTAAAAATTTTTGAACCATTAAATGAATGATAGTTACCCATGCCTCTATAACATCCTAGTGGTGAGGGATGACTTGACGCAAAAATATGATGTTTTTCTTTATCAACTAAATCCATTTTTTTGAGAGCGTTTCGACCCCAACAGACGAAGATAACATCTTCAGTATTATCTGATATATATTTGATAACAAAATCAGTAAATGGTTTCCAGAATGGATGAGAATTTGGGCTACCCTGCACAACACTTAATTTGGTATTCAGTAAAAATATACCTTGTTCTGCCCATTGAGTAAGATCTCCGTGTTCTCCATTTTCAATGTCTAAGTCA
>Ga0208523_1000132_pt1 | contig 16850 bp, 10 predicted proteins | sample ETNtaG_17_FD_185770 | JGI IMG/M metagenome (GOLD analysis project Ga0208523, IMG submission 185770) | Marine microbial and viral communities from oxygen minimum zone, Eastern Pacific Ocean - ETNP201302PF82A (SPAdes) (version 2) | ecosystem: Environmental > Aquatic > Marine > Oceanic ...
GCATGACCGCGTTCAAATATTTCTCGCGTGACGGTATCACTCCACTCTCCATTAAAACACTTGTGCTTAAATTGATACTGATTCATGGTAAAGAAACCACGATACACTGGCTTAATGTCAGTGATTTCGACGTCATTTGAGGTAAATGAAAGGAATTCCTTGCTCATTTGCTGACACTTATGGTTCAAATAGATTTATCATACATAGTACATTTACACACCAACCATGTATATGCGTTAAAAATGCATAACGGGGTGTGAGCGAATAACAGAAAATCATATTACAAGTCGTCTATTACTATAATAATTGCGTGGGTAGATCACATATTCTGTTACAGTTAATCAAATACTGTTACGAGTTTGGACTTTCGGTTTGTGGTTGAATTTTCATACACTTGGTTTTATTAAGTCGTCCCTTAGAGCGAATGACGACGCAACTTGAACACAACAGGAAGACGTAAGCATGAAACGAACACTTCTGTCGCTGGTTATCGGAGTTTCGATGACAACGGGTGCGCTGGCCGATGACCTTATGCAGGTATATCAACAAGCACTGGCGAACGACCCATTGGTAAACCAAGCGAAAGCGCAACGTGATGCAGCGTTTGAAGGGATTAGTATTAGCCGCGCAAACCTTCTACCACAGATATCTGGCTCGGTAGGCTATACAACTTCTACAGCTGAACGTGCACAAACGTTAGGTGCTAATGCTGATGACCTTCAAATTGTGGTATTTGAAACAGACGTAGACACTATCGATTATGGTTTGCAGGTACAAATGTCACTTTACGACCACGCAAACTGGCTAGGGCTGGATCGCGCTGAAAAAGTGGCCGAGCAAAGCGACGCCCAGCTTGCCGCTAGCATGCAAGACGTTATTGTGCGTACGGTTACTGCTTATTTTGACGTACTACGTGCACGTGACAATGTTGAATTTGTGGGCGCTGAAAAACGTGCCATTGAGCGCCAGTTAGAACAAACTCGCCAGCGTTTTGAAGTGGGTTTAACGGCTATTACTGACGTACACGAAGCTCAGGCCAATTACGACAGCACGGTGGCGCAGGAAATCCAAGCAAAGAACCAGCTTGAATTTGCTCTTGAAGCGCTTCGCGTAATTACAGGTAAATATCACGATCGTTTGTTTGGGCTAAACACAGAGAATTTTGCCGCAACTATGCCTGTGCCAGCGGCTGTCGATGAGTGGCTAGAAACTGCGCAGGATAAAAACTTAGCACTTCTGGTTGACAGACTTGCTATGGATATCGCGAAAGAAGATATTTCAATTGCGCGCTCGGGTCACTTACCTACCCTTGGTTTAACAGCTAACGCATCGCGAAGCAAAGACGATATTTCAAACCCGTTCTTACAGTTTGAAACACCTTATCTTGATAGTCAGTCAGTTGCGGTTCAATTGAATGTGCCTATCTATCAAGGCTCTCGCGTTTCATCGCAAACCGACCAAGCTAAGTTTAACTATGTTGCAGCAAGCCAAGCAGCTGAACAGACTTATCGTCAAACTGTGCAGTCTATTCGCAGCTCGTTTAACAATGTAAAAGCGTCAATCTCAACGATTCGTGCTTTAGAGCAGTCAGTGGTCTCAGCAGACAGCGCCCTTAAAGCAACAGAAGCAGGTTTTGATGTAGGTACACGTACCATTGTTGACGTGCTAGACAGCACACGTAACCTGTTCGATGCACGTCGTAACCTTGCGGGCGCACGCTATGACTTTATTCAGTCAGTGGTTACGCTTAAGCAAGCGGCAGGTACATTGACAGGTGAAGATGTGGCTATGATCAACCGTGGTCTTAAGCCAGCAGAAACCAACACCAATGATTAGCATTGGATAGTTGAGCGTTTAGTACATGCTCAATAGTGAAAGAAAGGGTAGCCAGTGCTGCCCTTTTTTATGCCTGAGATAATATGACACCTGAAGAAATGCGATGCTGAGTCGCGAAAAAGGGCTATGTTAATGATGATTAAGTTGGCGATGTAGGTGTATATTTCTTAAGTGCGCTTAGCAGTTGGCGATATTCCATACGCAAGGCTTCTGCATTTTGCTTTGTGGGCGCGAAGTTAGACAAGCGTTCCGCTACACGATGCAATTTCTCTTGCAACAACCGTAATTCATCATCCATGATTATGCCCTTTATTTTTAAGCCTGTGTATTCGGCTTGATAAACGTTTAGGTAACGTGCGACGAGACAGGTTTAAAACGCCCGTTGTGCCCCTACATTTGTATGCAATAAGTGCGCGTACGCTGCACTTCTGATTATTTAGTATACAGCCAATGGCGCTTACCACAAGCCCTTTGGCTATTCGGTTTTTCTTTGAGTGATAAATAGAAATGCAAGCCTCTGAACTTCAAAATAAATTTGAGCGCATTCGAGCCAATAAATGGTTCGAAGCCTTTGTAATAAGCGTTATTGTTATTTCAGCGCTACTCGTAGGTGCCAAGACCTATGAACTGCCAGCTGGCATGTCGTCAGTAACACTATTTTTAGATTGGTTTATCAGTGCCTTCTTTCTAACAGAAATCACCATTCGTTTTTTGGCTGAAAAACGTAAACGCTACTTTTTCAAGAGCTTTTGGAACTGGTTTGACACACTGATTGTGGTTATTAGTCTCATTCCGGCAGACGATACCGAACTGGCACTTATCGCCCGTTTGGTGCGTGTGTTCCGCGTATTGCGTATGATTTCGATCATTCCCGAGCTCAGGATCTTATTAGTTTCTTTGGTTAAAGCACTGCCCCAATTAGCATATGTCATGCTGTTGATGTTTATCATTTTCTACATTTACGCAGCTATAGGCAGTACTTTATTCGAAACCATCAATCCCGTGCTGTGGGGCGATATCACTATCTCGATGCTAACGCTCTTTAGAATTATGACATTCGAAGATTGGACCGATGTAATGTACGAGACTCAGGAGGTTTACTCGCTAAGCTGGATTTTCTACCTTACCTTTATTTTCTTTACAGCGTTCGCGTTCTTGAACATGGTGATTGGGATCGTGGTGAACGTGATGGAAAGAGAAAACGAAAAAGCACGAGCAGAAAAAGAAGCCGCCTTACTTGAAGAGCAAATTGCCCAAGGGAACGTAGAGCCAACCCTTCAAGATGTAATGAAAGAACTACGAGAGCTGAAGGCACAGCTTGCCGCTAATAATCAAAATAGCACGGTAAACAAAACCAGCTAAGTGCGTTCTGTCCGAATAGCGCAATTGAAAAAGGCCACAGTGATGTGGCCTTTTTAGTTTCTCAAAAATGGTGATGCCTAGATTTAGGCTAAAGCAAGATACGCCCGGGCGAGTCTAAAGCCCGTATTGCTGCTTAAGTGACTCCGCTCTTTGCTTGGCTGCCTCTGACTTAAACTCTCGGCTTGCCAGCTTGCGCGAGGCGAGCGCCTTTTTATCGAGTTCAAGTAATACACTCACATAATTTAAATATACGTCGTCGTTCGCAATAGGACGTGCAGCGACTTCCTCGTACAGTTTAAGCGCTGCGGCTTTGTCGCCTTTAGCAATGTATATTTGCGCTAGCGTGTCCGCGGCGTCTGCGTTCTCACGCTGCAGTGATACGGCCTTTTTAGCGAGCTCTTCTGCTCGGGTAAGTTTTTTATCTTCCAGCGCCAAAAACGCCAGGTTATTTAATACGACAAAATTATCTGGCGTTTTAGCTAGCACCTGTTCATAAGTTTTAATGGCTGCTGCTCGGTCTTTGCCAATTTGACGCTCGGCTAACAGCATTGCACTTGGGATGTCGTTGCTGTGCATCTGAACGTGTTTTTCAAGGAACGTATGGGCCTGAGCTTTTTTATCCGACATCTCCAACGCTGCCGTTAATAACAAAGCATTGTCAGAGTTTGGCGTGGCGTCATAAGCAGCTTTTGCATGCTCTACCGCTTGCTCTGGCGCTTTATCAATAAGATACAAACGCGCAATCACACCTCTTACAAACGGCAGCGCTCTCACCTCTTCAGCGGTACTATTTATTATGTCCCACGCAGGTTTAGCCTGACCCAGACGGCTGTGGAAGTATGCTTTCAATAAAGTTAGCTGTGCGTCAGGACGTTTAGCTAATACCTTATTTATTAATGTTAGCCCCTGTTCAAATTGCTTTTGCGAATCAACAATTAACAATTTCCCCAATACCGCGTTTTTATCTTGAGGGTAAAACGATAGCCAGCGATCAAAGAATGCTGTCGCATCTTTCAAATTGTTAGTTGCGATGAGCGCTTGGCCTTTTAGATTCCAAAACGCTTGCGGTGACGCTTCATTCCCTTCTACATCAGCTAAAAGCGAAACCGTTTTATCAAGCTGATTATTAAGCGAATACATTCTTGCAAGTAAAAGCCTTAAATTCAGGTCGCCTTTTTTAGCGTTAAACTGTTGTTGGGTATGTTTAATTACTTGCTCTGCGTTACCTTTTTCAGTGGCTAACGCAAACCACAACGCCAGCGCAGGCACATCGGCAGGGTTCTTATCAATGAACGCGCGAAGAGAGGAAATCGCGTCGTCTTTTTTGCCTTCTGCTACCAGTAGTTTTGCGCGAGAGTATACCACCTCATTTTCAGCACCTTTCAGTTTGCTTGCCTTATCAAGGTATTGGGCGGCTTCTTGATAAGCTCCTTCTGCGGTAGCGATATTGCCTAAGTAGATAAGCGGCGCGGCGGTGTCAGGCGATTGTTCGTGCCACTCTTTGGCAGCACTTTTTGCTTTTTCCAACTGGTTGGTAGCAATGTAAGCTCGTAGTAACGTGGCTTGTGACGTCACTGATTCTGGCGACTGTTCAACGGCCTGTTCAAGATTCACAAGGCCATCGACATCGTTTAACGACAATTGCAGCACACCCAAACGAGAGAGATCCTCTGCCGTGGTACTCACCGCTTCAGATTTTTCCACCATTTGCTTAGCGCCAACCACATTGCCGTCTTTTAACAGCTGGTAACTAGCTTTTGAGAATAACGCAGCATCAACACCTTCTTCACCTTTCACTCTGGCTAACACTTTTAGCGCTTCATCGTTCTCACCTAACTGCAACATACTGTCTGCCAGCATGCGAAGGCCTGGATGATTGTCGGGAAGGCTAGACGCAACCATTGTAAGGTGACGTTGCGCAGCTTCAAAATCTTGTATTTGGTAAGCGCTAAAGCCCGCAACCAAGCGCACCACTTGGTCACTTCTGCCGTTTTGAACGGCTATCTCTAGGTGTTTTAAGGCTTTTGCGTAATTTTCGTTGGCCGACTCAATAATTCCTTTAAAGGTGTTAAGCAGCGGATGATTTTCATTAAGAGCTAACAAGTCATCAACAATAGGCTCTGCTTTATCGAGTTCTCTTATCTCAATCAGTAGTGCTGCATAGGCAAATTTGCTGGTTACGTCGTCTGGATACTGACTCACATACACGCCGTAGACCTCGGCAGCTTTACTCGGCTCACCTTTTTGAAGATAAATTTTTGCTAGCTGTTGTAGCACGTCTTTATTGGTGGGGGCTTGTTCTCGCAGCTTCTCGGTGGCGGCTAGCGCTCCATCCATGTCGTTGTCTAAAACAAAGGCATAACTGTCAATAAGGCCTTTGTAGACTGAGCTCGTATCTAGGGTTGATAAATCAGCCAGTAGCGTTTGAGCTTCTTCGTTTTTATCTAGCTGCATTAAAGCCTGTAGCTTATAAAAACCCACTTCGGCTGATTCAACTGCTGACATCCCTTCTGCGCGATAATCTACTTCGGCCAGCGCATTTTCTGCCCCTGACTGTTGGTAAGCGACCGACAATAAAGGAATGACTTGGCTAACAGGATGCCCAAGTTCCATTGCCTTGTTGAGTTCTTTTTCAGCAGCTGAAAAATTACTTTGCTGCAAGTACAGCTTGCCAAGTTCGAAGCGCGGTGCTGCGGCATCGGGCGCTTTTTGAATGGCGTTTTTATATTCAACAATGGCGGCGTCGATTTGTTGAGAAGAGGCGTAGTTCCTTGCATCTGCCAAATGGCTTTCCACTGATTTTTCACTACATCCAGATAAAAGCGCGCTGGTCAGCATTACCGCTAACGTTGTGCGTTTAAGTAATGTATTGGGTTTCATTTTTGTCATTGTAATTCCTTGCCCTACCTCAACTTTTTATTGTCACATCGCTACACATTGAAAATAGCGCATGGTGTACTGTCTATTATTTCATCTAAACTGTGCAATTTCGTGGCAACCTTGCCATTATTCGAATATAATATGGTTTTTTGCAACACTGCTGGCAAGCATATCGCGAAATACGCTACGAATACGCTTCATAAACTCGCCCGAAAGGCCAGTTCATCGCTGTATAGCGTCTTGCGATAATAAACCGAAAAAGTACGGTTTAATCGTATGCCGCACCCTCCTTACTTAATGCACCAGGATCCTTAATGACCACAACTGTCGACATGACATTTAAAGACCTCAATTTACCAGAACCTATCTTACAAGCCCTTGAAAAAGTTGGCTACGAGAAACCGTCTCCTATTCAAGCTGAGAGTATTCCTCTTTTACTTGAAGGGCACGATTTACTCGGTCAGGCACAGACAGGGACAGGAAAAACCGCTGCGTTTGCCCTGCCCATGTTGGCAAATATCGATCCTGAAGAACGTAAGCCGCAATTACTGGTATTGGCCCCAACCCGTGAACTAGCTATTCAGGTTGCAGAGGCGTTTCAGGTTTATGCGAGCTTTAGTCAAAAAATTAAAGTACTTCCAGTATACGGCGGTCAGTCGTACGACAACCAAATTCGCCAGCTTAAGCGCGGCGTTCAGGTTGTTGTAGGTACCCCAGGCCGTATCATCGACCACATTAAGCGCAAAACGCTAGACTTAAGCGAACTTAAGTTCTTAGTGCTAGACGAAGCAGACGAAATGCTTCGTATGGGCTTTATCGATGACGTTGAACTTATTCTTAGCCACGCACCAGAAGAGCGCCAAACCGCACTGTTCTCGGCTACTATGCCTGGCCCAATCAAGAAAATTACTCAGCGTTATTTGAAAGACCCTAAGCACGTTAAAATTGCGTCTAAGGTAAGTACGGCTAGCACTATTCGCCAGCGCTATTGCCAAATTGCACCGCACCACAAGCTTGAAGCGCTAACGCGTATCATGGAAGTGGAAGTGTTCGACGGTATGATCATATTCGTACGTACGAAAACCGCTACGGTTGAACTAGCAGATAAACTCTCTGCTCGTGGTTACGACGTAGAACCACTAAACGGTGATATTCCTCAGGCAGCTCGTGAGCGCACTGTTGAAAAGCTTAAACAGGGTAAAATTGATATCCTTGTCGCTACCGACGTTGTAGCCCGTGGTCTTGACGTTGAGCGCGTAAGTCACGTTATCAACTACGATATCCCGTACGACAGCGAATCTTACGTGCACCGTATCGGCCGTACGGGTCGTGCTGGTCGTCAAGGTGATGCGATTCTATTTATCTCTCATCGCGAAAAGCGCTTGTTATTCTCTATTGAGAAAACTACTAAGCAGCCTATTGAAGCAATGCCAATTCCTTCAATTAGCGAAATTAATGAAACCCGTTTAAGCCGCTTCAAACAATCGGTTGCCGAAGCAACCCAAGATGATAGCATTGAATCATTAATGCCTATTGTTGAGATGATTAAAGACGAAAACGAAGCGTCCCCTGAAGTATTGATGGCGGCACTGCTTAAAATTGCGCAAGGCGACGAACCGTTAATTCTTAAAGAATCAGATCGTCCAGATATTAACAGCAAGCCTCAGCGCGACAGCCGCGAGAGAAACTCTCGTGACCGTGATGGTCGTGAGAGAAAGCCAAGAGTACCTCGTGGAAACCGCAAGCCTGAAGAAGGCATGCAGCGCTTCCGCATTGAAGTAGGTCACGTACATGGTGCGAAGCCTGGAAATATCGTTGGGGCTATTGCTAATGAAGCAAACATAAATTCGAAGCACATTGGCGCTATCGAAATTTATGACAACTTCAGCACGGTAGACCTTCCTGAAGGTATGCCTAAGGAAACGCGCGATACGCTACAGGGCACCCGTGTTGCTGGTCAGCGTTTGAATATTCGCGAATGGTCAGATACACCGCCGGCTAAAGGTCGTGGCGATCGTGGTAACCGTGGTGACAGAGCGCCTCGCGGCAATCGTGAAGACCGCCCTAATCGCGGAGATCGCGAAAACCGTAAGCGTAAGAACTAAATAGCAATACATTCAGCCTTTATATAACTAATAGCAATATAAAGGCTGTTTTCGTTGTTTTCTAATTAAAAAGAATTGGCGCAAAATAGTGTCAGTTCTTTTTTTTGTATTTGAAGCTAAGAAAACCTTTATGGATTACTTTCCGTTATTCCTAGACGCCAGAAAACTCAATGTTCTAATTGTTGGGGCTGGTGAAGTTGCTGCCCGTAAGCTAGAGCTTATTATGAAGACACCTGCGACCATTACCGTGGTGGCGCCTTGGGTTTGCGATACGGTGAAGCAATTGGCGCAAAATGAGAAAGTGACACTTATTGAACGCGAGTTTGAAAATAGTGATCTCACCCATAAAGATATGGTCTTCATTGCCACAGATAAAGGCGATGTTAATCAACATATTCACGACTTAGCGCGCGCTAACAAAGTGTTGGTGAACGTGGTGGACAATACGCCGCTTTGCCAATTCATCACCCCCTCTATTGTTGACCGCTCTCCTATCGTTATTGCTATGAGTAGTGGTGGTGTAGCGCCTGTTTTGCTTCGTTATTTACGTCAAAAGTTAGAGACTGTACTGCCTGCTAACTTAAGTCGACTTGGCGCATTTTCTGAAAAATTCCGCGAAAAAGTAAAACAAACGCTTAATGGCGTTACCGCTCGTCGATACTTTTGGGAAGACGTGCTCGATGGTGACATTGCTGAAATGGTAGAAAAGGGCCAAGACAGCAAAGCCGATGATGCATTCGAATTAGCACTGCAAGCCGCGGCTCAGGACAAAAAAGTAGAAGGGCAAGTGTATTTGGTTGGAGCAGGTCCTGGCGACCCCGATCTTCTTACCTTTCGCGCCTTGCGCTTAATGCAAAAGGCCGACGTGGTAGTCTATGATCGCTTAGTATCGCCGCAAATTCTTGAGCTTGTACGCCGTGACGCTGAGAAAATCTACGTGGGTAAGGCCAAAAGCAATCACACGCTTCCTCAAGACGATATTAACCAACTAATGGTTGATGAAGCTAAAAAAGGCAATCGTGTGGTGCGTTTAAAAGGCGGCGACCCATTCATATTTGGACGTGGTGGAGAAGAAATTCAAACACTTATTCAGCACGGCATCGACTTTCAGGTAGTTCCCGGCATAACCGCCGCAAGCGGGGCGTCTAGCTATGCTGGCATTCCACTTACTCATCGCGATCACGCACAGTCTGTGGTATTTGCCACCGGTCACCTAAAAAATGGCACTATCGACCTCAACTGGCCTGCCCTTGCACAGAAAAATCAAACCGCTGTGTTTTATATGGGTTTGACAGGCTTGCCGATTATCTGCGAAAAGCTCATTGAACACGGTCTTGATGCCAATACGCCTATCGCTTTAGTTCAATCGGCGACTACCGAAAAGCAGGCGGTACTAACAGGCACGCTGAGCAATATTGTGGCTAAGCAAGAAGAGGCGCAATTACAGCCTCCTACACTTATTATCGTCGGTTCAGTTGTTAGTTTACGTGACGAACTAAACTGGTACCAATAATCCCTTCCTGCCCCTTTGTGTAAATAAAGGGGCTCTGTACCAGCTTTCCGCTTAAGAACGTCGGCTTCTACTTACCTCCTCTTCAACATTGCTCTGCCGCAATTTCCCAACCGACTACCAACATCTGCCCCAGTAATTTCCCTGTGTATTATTGGCAATAAACAATGCTGCCTGCACTCGTAGTTAATTGCGTTATTTCCTGACTACCGACTAATTATGTAAACGTTTCCACTTACATTTAAGCCTCATTTAATATACATTTAAGAAAAACCAAATCGTTAACATTTTGTTTTCATAAAGTAGGCTTTGGGAAAAATATGCATCAAGCGAATAGCCCCCTTCGTCGTATTGTTGTTGTAGGTGGTGGTGCCGCTGGCTGGTTAACCGCTTCAATCATCGCTGTAACGCACAAGCACGATGACAATATTAGTGTCACTTTAGTTGAGTCACCAGATGTCAGTATATTGGGTGTAGGCGAAGGGACGTGGCCTACTATGCGCAGTACGCTTCTTAAAATTGGTATCAGTGAAGAAACCTTTTTAGCCCAGTGCAATGCGTCTTTTAAGCAGGGTACCAGTTTTCACAATTGGCGCTCAGACACCATTGAACATCAGTACTACCACCCTTTCAGCCTGCCATTTAGGTACTTTGAAAGCGACGTAGCAGCATGGTGGCAAAGCTACGCAGCAGAGCAAGATTTTGCACATGCCGTATGTTCCCAGGCCGCATTATGCGACCACCATCTCGCCCCCAAGCAGCGTCAAACGCCTGCGTATGCTGGCATTGCAAACTATGGTTATCACCTTGACGCAAACAAGTTTGCAGCCTTACTTCAAAAGCACGCGACAACAGTTTTAGGTGTTCAACATATTGTGGATCATGTGGATGATGTGGTTGGCTCATCTTCAGAACCTATTGCTGCAATAGTGGGGCGTGAACACGGCAATATTACTGGTGATCTATTCATAGATTGTACAGGCTTTGCGGCAAGGTTAATTGGTCAGCACTATGGTGTCCCCTTAACATCATGCTCCAACGTACTGGCCAACGATAGTGCTATCGCAATCCAAGCTCCCTACATTGACAGCTCAGTTGATATTGCCTCTACCACACACTCAACAGCTCAAGACAGTGGCTGGATTTGGGATATTGGTTTGCCTTCGAGAAAAGGTGTGGGATACGTGTATAGCTCGGCGCATTGCAGTGAAGATGAAGCAAGAGCAACACTGGAGACCTACTTAAAGCACGACAAAAAAACCGCTGATGTGGATGTTAGCAAAGCGAGAAAGATCACATTCTCACCGGGCTACCGTAAAACGCTTTGGGTAGAGAATTGTGTCGCCATCGGCACATCTGCTGGCTTCCTAGAACCTTTGGAAGCGTCGGCGCTTGTCATGATTGAATTATCTGCCACCCACATAGCAAAACAACTGCCTAGAACATATAAAGAATGCCAAGCGGCTGGTCGACAGTTTAATCAGGCTTTCGAAAAAAAATGGGAAAGAATAGTCGACTTCCTAAAGCTTCATTATGTGTTGAGTGAACGTGAAGCTTCTGCTTACTGGCGTGATATGCGGAACCAAGAGAGCTGCTCCACCCAGTTACAAGATTGGCTAACCCTGTGGAAAAGCCGCAGCCCTATTTCATCTGATTTTGAACTTCGTGAGGAATTGTTCCCCGCGGCCAGCTATTTGTTTGTTCTATACGGCATGGGATTCAGGTCGCAGTACAATGATGTCTATCAAGCCAATTTGCACACTCCTGAACAGCGGCAGGCCTACGCAAAACATGTACAAAGTATTCAGCAACAACTCAGTGGTTTACCCACTAATCGACAGTTTTTGAATCAAGTAGCACAATCCCAAGGTCTCTCAATGCACTATTGACGACCTCTGCTAGGGTAATGGGCTGGCACGACCCAAGGCAAAGGCTTCAAAATAGCCTTTGCCTTGTTTTTTTCATTTTCACGCGCATACTCACAAAATGAGTGATCAATTATTGAGTTAACCCAACGATAACAATGAAGCTTCATACTTCCTCGAAAAAAAAGAACATTTGGCGCTTTATTAGCAAGGTAACGAGATACCTTGGTCTTGCTACGATCCTTGTGGTTTTCCATGTTCAGCATGCGCTCTCTGAACAACTCGAGTTCAAAAGAAAGAAGACTGATACCGGCTTGCAGTTCTATTACGAATGGATTGACGGTGCGAAGCAGCGACATAACCTCAGGTTTGAAATTCCCTTTGAGTCAATTGAAGATTTGCCGCTCAGGCAGACAAATTACAAGCCCAAAATAGCACAGCGACACGTGACTGTTGCGTTGACCAAAGCAGCAAAGGCTATCGACCCCAAGGACGCAAAAGTAACAATCAAGCCCTTGAGAGAAGCCATTAATATTAAAGTGTCGGGGACTGACGAAGAGAAAATAGAAGACGTTCAAGCGCATTTACGTGACGTACAGCAAAACGCTTACGATAGCTACTTGCATGAACATTACTTCACGCGCTTTACGACCATATTTAACCAAAGTGCCATAAAGCCAGATCACCTGCGTTACATCTCTGAGTCAGTAAAACCTTTGGTGTCCGTTTCTCAAGCGTTTTACGAGAAAGTTGCGTCTGAGTCAGATTCTAGAGCCTATTTTTCTTTAATTCTCAGTTGGCTGCAAAGCATCCCTTACGACACGTTAGAAGATAGAGTAGTGAGTAATGGCTCTGGGTATGCGCCGCCCATAAGTGTGCTTATGCAGAACCTAGGGGACTGTGACAGTAAAGCAGTGTTAGCGTCTTCAATGGTAAGAGCTTTTTTACCCACTACAAAGATGATTGTACTTTACCTGCCCAACCATGCCTTGCTTGGAATTGCATTAACCCCCATGGCAGATGACCGAACCATAGAGCACGATGGCGACGTTTACGTGCTCTATGATCCTACGGGTCCGGCACTCATTCCTTTCGGGCAAGTATCCGAAGATACAGAGCGCAACATTGTGACCGGGCGCTACCAGGTAGAAGTAGTAGAGTAAGTTTCATCTACATTTGCCTGTTATTCCCTGAATAGAACATCACTTCATTGCCAATCACACTGTTGGTAGATTTATCGATAATAACAAAGCTAACAGATTGCATGGTATTAGCCATTGGCGACAATGCTTCAACTGAAAACGGCACATTTCGCTTTTCGCCTGGTGCTACGTTTATAGTCGGTACGTTAATAAGCTGCATATCTGATGGCGTTTCTATAGCAATTTCATAGGTTTTGGCCACGCGGGATTTATTTAAAACGGTTAACGTATAAGTGTTTTCAATGTGTCCCGCGTTGTTCTCTCTGTAAAGCGCGTTGCGGTCACGGCTAATTGAAGCTTCGAAGTCCTGCCTGTCGATAGCCCACTCGCCCATTGCGAGCAGTATGGCAATGATTGCGGCGCCGTAAAGATAGTTAGTGAATTTACGCCCCGAATTTCTGCCGGCTCGCGAAAAATTGATAAGTTTGAGTGGATAGCCAAATTTGGCCATGACCTTGTCGCATGCGTCAATACACAGGCCACAGTTAATGCACTCGTACTGAATTCCTTCACGAATATCGATGCCTGCTGGGCAGACTTGAACGCATAAATTACAATCCACACAATCGCCCAAGTCTTTGTGCTGTGAAAAACGCTTCCTTGGTCCGCGACTTTCTCCTCTGGTTTCGTTGTAAGTAACCAATGACGTACTGTTATCAAACATCGCAGCTTGAAAGCGAGAATAGGGGCACATGTGCGTGCACATTTTCTCTCGAAGCCAACCGGCATTGGCATAAGTGCAAACGGCAAAGAACATTGTCCAGCCTGAAATTAACGCAGGCGCAGAGAACGTAAAAAACTCCGTATATAGACGAGATGCCGGATAGAAATAAGACATAAAAACCAGCGCAGTAATAAGGCTCAATACCAACCATGCACTGTGTTTTGCCCCCTTTACGACTACTTTTGTTAGTGAGCTAGGCTGCTTATCTAAAGCCTTGCTTTGATTGTGCGTACCTTCAATACGGCGCTCTACCCAATTGAAAGCGAGAGTCCATACGGTTTGAGGGCAAGTAAAGCCACACCATACTCGCCCGTAATGACGGGTGACTAAAAACAAAACAAAAGCCGCAAGAATAAACAGAAAGGCAAAAATCATGAGGTCTTGTGGATACAACACCCATGTAAAAAGCGTGAGGGTTTGACGCCCCACATCAAACAAAATCGCCTGCTGTCCTTGGTATTGAATAAAGGGGAGCGCAACAAACAGCGTCACTAATACTACATTCAAGTATCGACGTATTTTTTGAAAGTGCCCAGTTTCCTCACGGATATAGATTTTTTTGCTTTCTACGGGTGTACAAGCAATGATGTCTTCTTGCCGAATTTTAACTGCCGTCATTAGCTTTCTCCGAAAATTTTGCGCTAATGGTAGGGATTTAAGGCCGTTAAAATAGAAACAGATTAGGGCTTTCTTTATAGATCAGTTGCAATAGATTTTAAGGCGCAGATATTTAAGGCGTAAATATTTAAGGCGTAGGCTTTGAAGTCGCAGATTTTTAAGGTGGATGTTTTTCTTATTTCAAACCTGCACCCTATACATAATGTGCAAAAACTACGGTTTGCGTTACACAGAGTGATAACGCGTTATTTATGAAAGACTTTTTATAAATAGCGAAAGCTTAAGCAGTTGATTGCGCTTCGCTTCATTCAGAGCAAACGATGCATTTAAACGAAAACAATGGTTAAACTCATTGGTTAAGCTAAACAGTTTTCCTGGCGCAATGGTGATGTGTAAACGCAACGCTTCTTTATAAATAGCCATTGCATCAACATGCCCCCGGCATTCCACCCACAAAAAATAGCCGCCGCTATGTGTATGAATAGTCGCAACGTCTGATAGAAGGTCGGTAAGCAGCGCCGTTATCGTCTTCTTACGAGCGATGAGTTTTTTTCGCAGCTGCTTTAAATGAGACTCGTAATTTTTTGTGGATAAATAGTCTACAAGCGCAAGCTGTATCGGCGCACTGGTTGCCAATGTACTCATAAGCTGCTGTTTTTGTATTTCAAGGGCACGCTTACCTGCGGCGACCCACCCTATTCTGTACCCTGCCACTAAAGACTTGGAGAACGATGAACACAACATGCTATCTCCCTCTTTCATAAAATGCTTAATTGGCAGAGGTGGACGCTTATCAGCATAAAGCTCGGCATACACATCATCTTCAATAAGGGCAACATTATACTTATCCAGTAACGCGGCCACCTGCTGTTTTTGACCGTCACTCAATGAGTATCCAACAGGATTTTGAAAGTTGCTCATAAGCCAGCAGGCTTTCACATTATGATTTTTAAATGCGCGCTCAAGTGCAGCTACATCCAGGCCAGTGTTGGGTGATACCGTTACAGTAATCGCTTTTAGACCTAAACGTTGAAGCGCCTGCAGCGTTCCGTAAAACACCGGCGACTCGACCACCACCCAGTCTCCTGGTGTGGTGCATGCCTGCAAACTCAAGTTCAGCGCCTCTAGCGCACCAGCGGTAATAATGATTTCATCAGGCGATATATTCACGCCTTTGGCGGCATAGCGCTTAGCGATGATTTTTCTAAGGTCCAGGTTACCTGGAGGCAAATTATCCATGGCGCTGGTCAAGGAAATTTGCTGGGCGGCAGCTGCAATAGACTTATTTAAATGTTGCCTTGGATAAAGGCTTGGGTCGGGGTAAGCAAATCCTAAACTGAACATGTGGGGGTCGCGAGAGGCCTGCAGCACTTCATATACAAAGTCGTTAATGCTGACGGCTTCTGTGGCCTGTACACGTTCTTTTGAGGCATTGCTCGCTTTAGCTGTTACCAGAAAGCCCGAACGTTCTTGGGAGCTTACTATGCCTTGGCTTTCTAACATCTGATAGGCGTGCAGCACTGTCATTAGGCTGAAGCCTGTTTGTGCTGCCTGTTTGCGAAGCGATGGGAGCTTTTCATTTTCTACCCACACGCCGCGCTCAATCTGCTCTTTAAGTTGGTGAGCTAAAACTTCGTATTTAGCCACGTTATACTCCGATAGTTCCCACCAGCGGAGTATAACAGTGAGGACAGTATTCTGTTATAAAAACAATACTACCAATTTACGCGTTATCTTAGGTTAAAGATTCTCTTCAGCAAAACTCGCAAGACGACTTCTTACCACGCCGTCTAGGTTAATGGTGGCACTGCCCGAGAAGTCTTTAAACTTCTCAACCAAGTAAGTAAGCCCCGATGTCACTGCGCTCAGATAGTTACTGTCTATCTGCGCCAAGTTACCGCCCACTATCAGCTTCGTTCCTTCACCACAACGTGTGATGATCGTTTTAAGCTGTGACGCGGTTAAGTTCTGCGACTCATCCAAAATCACAATCGCATTTTGAATACTTCGGCCTCGCATAAAGTTTACCGACTTATACTGAATGTTGGCTTTTTCCATGATGTAATTCATAGAACCTTTGGTATTTTCGTCGTGCTTGTGGAGTACTTCCAAAGAATCGGTAATTGCTGCCAACCAAGGCAACATTTTTTCTTCTTCCGTTCCCGGCAAGAAGCCAATGGACTCAGCAATTTCCGGCGTGCTTCGCGTGACAATGATTTTGTCATACATGTTACGCTCTACCACCATTTCAAGGGCTGCAGCTAACGCAAGGAGCGTTTTACCACTACCGGCAGGGCCTGTGAGAATAACCATATCAATGTGTGGGTCTAGCAGCGCATGAAGCGCCATGGCCTGCCCTATATTTTTGGGTGTGATGCCCCAGGCATGACGACCCATCAAGCGTTCGTAACCTAAATCCAACACCTCTAAATGATCGTCGGTGATCTCTTCTACTAAACCTGCAAACTGTTTAGTTTCGTCGAGCAAAAACTCGTTTACATACGCTTCTGGCAACATAGACTTGGGGATAGTGTGAATAGTGTCGCGCCCTTCGCTGCGGCTATCCACGCTTTTTACGCTATCCCAAAAATTACCTTCAAAGGTATGAAACCCGCGAGATAAATATTTGATGTCAGTAATTAGCTGGTCGGTGCGGTAGTCTTCAACATGAGCGAGGCCTGCCCCTTTCGCTTTAAGGCGCATGTTTAAGTCTTTGGTAACCAACACCACTTTTTGCGGCGCGAACGT
>Ga0208523_1000134_pt1 | contig 16695 bp, 10 predicted proteins | sample ETNtaG_17_FD_185770 | JGI IMG/M metagenome (GOLD analysis project Ga0208523, IMG submission 185770) | Marine microbial and viral communities from oxygen minimum zone, Eastern Pacific Ocean - ETNP201302PF82A (SPAdes) (version 2) | ecosystem: Environmental > Aquatic > Marine > Oceanic ...
GTCATCAACTATCAATAAGTTGGCATTCTCAATAGACAATTGCTGCTCAGTATCGTCTGCTGCCCCTTCATCGCCTGAGATGTCCTCAGCTTTCCCTTTACCCGATGAGATATCTGATTGGTTTAATGTATATCCCGACAGCGCAGCGTCTAACCCTTGTTGGACAATTGCGAAACTCGACCTGAATAATGGCTTTGGCAAGTAAAGCGGCACAAGGTGATTGAAGTGGAAAGGTGTCCCTTCTAGTTTTTGAAGAATATAAACCACAGGTAACGAACCAGCGTCTTTAGTGGCAGCTTGTGCCTGCCATATATCATCTAGCTCACGAATGAGTGAACTGGCCTCATCCACAATAATGGCATTAAATTGCGTCCAAGGTACTGTTCCTAACTCAGAATGCTTACCTATTACTTGCGGCTGTGCACCGACGTGTAAGGCTAAACAACAGATGTTTTCCTCTAAAGGTGGATAACTTGCAGAAACACCGATTGTGATCCCGTTAAGCAGCATACTTTCGTTTTCCACCGCCATTTTATGCTCGAACGCGCTGTCGTAAGTTGTTTCAGGAAGAGTAACGAAAAATGAGAAGGTGCTGCCTATGTCAACTTCAGAATTGAACGTAATGTCTCCTCCCATAAGCTGGCTCAATTGCTTGCAGATAGACAAGCCAAGTCCGGTACCTCCGTATTGGGTAGCAACAGATGCATCAGCCTGCGTAAACGCGGTAAACAGTTTGGGCTGATTTTCTTGTGCTATCCCTACGCCCGTGTCACATACGCTGAAATGAAGCTGTTGTGTCCCCGCATCTACATCACTTAACGATGCTTGTAGCTTTATATGCCCTTCTTCAGTGAATTTAATAGCATTGTTCAATAAATTACTAAGAATTTGGTTGATTCTGTGTGGATCTGAGTTTATTTCCACGGGGGGAAGACCTGTTGTGTCAACAAGAAGCTGTAGTCCTTTAGAAGCTGCTTTAACGGTAAAGACCTTGGCGATAGACTCGATAAGTGCAAGCGGGTCAAAATATTGATTATTAATATCAAGCTTGCCCGCTTCAATTTTAGACAAGTCGAGAACGTCGTTAATCAGCACACTGAGATTGTTGCAGCTAATTTCCATCATGGAAACAAGCTGTTCAGCTTTCTCATTGAGGGGCTGACGCTTAAGTAGCGCCAACGAGCCAACTACCCCGTTTAACGGTGTTCTCATTTCATGGCTAATATTAGAAATAAAAGAGCTTTTAACACTGCTCGCTTTTCGCGTCTTTTGCGTCGCTTCAACAAGTTCTTTCGTCCTGCTTACCACTTTTTCTTCAAGCTTCAGGTTTACCCTTTCTATCGCGTCTTTTGCCTTTCGTTCGTCGGTCACATCTCTAATTACAACAGCAACGCCTGAAAACTGTGACTGTTCACCCCAAATGGTAGATGCGGTTATAAGTAGCGTGTGCTCTTCTTTTTCGTCATCGGTGTAAGGGGTTGTAAAGGTACTTTGCTTTCCGCCTTTGGTGAGAACCGATTCAAGCCCTAATAGAGAAAGCTCCTCAAATGACGAATAGTGATGATTTAAAATAAGCTGGCTTGGGATCCCAAAAAGTGACTCGGCTGCCATATTCCAACTTTTCACCACGCCAGCAGAATCTACGCTAAAAATCGCATCTTTAGATATAGCGATAATAGCAACGGACTCACCGCGCACCTTAGCCAGCTCAATGTTTTTACTGTTACTTCGGTGTACGAAGAGTAAAACGCTTACAAAAATTAGCGTAACTACCCCAATTACACTGTAAACGCTAATCCTCTTCTCATTGATAAGGGCTGCCACTTCTGACTGAGACAATGCCGTATGAAGAAAAAACGGAGCGGTTTGCTGATTTCCGTTTATCGTAAAAGCACGAGTGACCGTATACAAAGATGAGTTTGTCTGTGCGGTCTGTTTAATTTTAGCCCTGCCTATTTTCGAAGGGCTTTCGAACTCGCTCGCCCAATTCACCATAGGATTTAAATCTCTGGAGAAGGACTTATCACTGTCTGGATGACTGACAAAAAAGCCTTCACTGTCGGTAACAAATAGTAATTGATTGCCGACAAGCGTTTGTTCCATTTGCGACAGTAGAAACTGGGCGTTTACATTCATGATTATAAAACCATAACGCTCACCAGAGCTGCTGAAGATTGGAAGAGAAAGGCGAATAACGCTTTTATAAGGAAACTCGAGATTCCCATATTCACGATTCAAATTGATATCTGAAATATAAAACTCGCCCTTATTGCGCTTAACACTCTCTATGAAGTAACTTCTCGCTGCTTTAGGTTGTAAATCGTTGTCCTTAACTACTAAAACACTTCCCCCGTTTCTTTCCACCCGAATAAACTCACTTCCATCCTCATTGGCTTGAATGATCCTTAATTGGTCGACTTCTTCGTTATTTTCGATAAAAGCAACGAAAATCGTTTCTAGTCGCTGCTTCCACTGTTCCAACGTCGTACCGTCTTTGGGGTCTAGATTTTCATTTTCAGTCGCGCGGACGATGCCGCTTATAGGTGGTGTCTGATGTAGAAAGTTAAGCGCATTGATATACTTTCTCACCTGAGAGTTTGCAGCATTTTCAGCACTGGCGGCACTCTCTTCTAATGCCGTGAAAGTTTGAGATTCAGCCGTCGCTTTGATATTACTTTCGAACAAACCAACAACAAGTACAACAAGCACTGTTGCAAGTACTAACGCTAAGCCTAAAGTACTCTTAGCTTCACTGATGGATGAACTGGATTTAAGGAACGACAAACAGGCAATATCCGTATAAATTTTGATAACTTAAAGCTAGTCATCATTTTGTTAATGCGCAAGTTTCGCGTGATACATCAAAACGCAAAATACTCAAAAAAAGACAATGATTAACGCGTTTTTTTAGGTCTTGCCGATGGCGAACAAGTAAATCACTGTTCATATTAACGCCAGCATTTGGTATTCAATTTCTCGCGGTGTACACTGCCATCAATATTTCTCTAACATCGCAATAGTGGTTATGCACGCACCTACATTTTTGTGGCACGATTTTGAAACCTTTGGCACCAGCCCACAAAAAGATCTCCCCTGCCAATTCGCTGCAGTAAGAACTGATATGGATTTAAATGTGATTGGTAAACCCATAAATATCATGAGCGCCATTGCGAATGATTATTTACCACATCCAGAAGCGTGTTTGGTGACCGGCATAACACCGCAGCAAACCATTCGCGACGGTTCTAACGAAGCTGACTTCGCCGCGCGAATTTATCAGGAAATGTCGACGCCAAATACCTGTAGTGTGGGCTTTAATAGTATCCGATTCGACGATGAAGTTTCCCGCTACCTGTTTTATAGAAACTTTTACGACCCATATTCACGTGAATGGCGAAATGGCAATAGCCGTTGGGATATAATCGATTTAGCGCGAGCGTGCTATGCACTGAGACCCGATGGTATTAATTGGCCGCGCCGAGAAGATGGTGCACCAAGCTTTAAACTTGAGGCATTAACTGCAGCTAATAATATTGGCCACGAAAACGCTCACGATGCTTTGAGTGACGTCTACGCCACAATAGCCCTTGCTAAACTGATAAAAGAAAAGCAGCCTCGCCTTTTCGATTATACGCTGTCGTTACGCAGTAAACACACGGTTATGCAGCAAATTGATCTCACTAAACCATCGGTATTGCTTCATATCTCGTCTAAACTCCCAGCCTCTCAAGGCTGTTGCACTTGGGTTATGCCTGTGGCAAAGCACCCAACCAACAACAATGCATTTATCGCTATTGATTTATCGCATGACATTGACAGTTTAGTGAATGACACACCAGAAGAGATTAGACAGGCGCTTTATGCCCCGGCAGATACATTTGACGATGCGTTAGAAAGACCAGGGCTTAAGCTCATTCACGTCAACCGCTCGCCGTTTATTACCACAGCTAAAGCAATGACAGAAGACAATGCCGCACGACTAGGACTGGATCGCGAGCGCTGCTTAGACAATTACAAAGTACTTGCCAGTATGCCCGAACTCGCCACTAAAATCGTAGATGTCTATAATGACGACATTCAAAGTGGTGAACTGGATATAGATCACGCGCTATATAGTGGTGGGTTTCTTAATGACGAAGACAGAAGGTGGTGTGAGCGTGTAATTGAAGCACAGCCCGATGATTTAGCCACTCTGAGTGAAAAAACACAGCACGAAGGGCTCAGAAAGCAGCTATTTCGATACCGCGCTAGAAATTATCCTAATACACTGACCGCAGATGAAATGACCAGGTGGCAGCATCATCGCCAAGCTCGCTTGACTGATTCAGCTTTTCACGGCTCAATCACATTAGAAAACTATATGATGCGGTTGGAATCATTGGCGCATGAACACAGCGACAATCCTGAGAAGCAGGCCATATTACGCGCACTTTACCAATATGCCGAAAACCTTTGACGGGCGTTTTAGAACGCCTTAAATTAGTAGATGGAAAAAAATAGATAGGCCGAGAACAAGTCAACGTCAAGTAATCGATAGATGCCGCCGATAAAAAGAATACACGTGCGCAAGGGAATAAAGAAGTTATGAATGGCGTAACAATAAGCTTCGATAAATCAAGAACCTACATTAACTTACAGTTAAATCCGTCTGATTTCACGTCAGAAGTTGATAGTAGGGAAATAAGAAAGCAACTAGAGAGCGGTGAAACTAAGCGGCTGTATGTTTCTGAAAAAGCGTTAAAGTCGGCCTGTGATACAGCTAATCATTATTTTAAGACGGGTGATAGCACTGTCATTCAGGAACGCATTGGCGAGCGCAAAAATGCTGAAATTGAATTTCGCATTCCCGAGGATGGGATGCAGGCGAACCTTGTGCTGACCACACCCTATGGCGGTAAACTTCCCTCATTAAGTACCGTTAAATCTCTAGCAGTAAAAAACAGAATCATTCGTGGCTTAAGCACCAAAACCATTGAATCTATGCTTACCCAAGCAAGGCAGTCTCCTCCAGGCACAGTACTAGAGCAAATTGTCGCGAAGGGCCTACCAGCTAGAAATGGCAAAAACTCAAAATTTATTCCCCTGGTACCAAACGCACTTGAAAGGGTGTTAAAACCCCAGACGGGTGATGGCGAGCGCGTGGACATGCGTAATTTAGGCGAAGTAATTTGCGTTAAAGTGAACACGCCAGTGCTGAGAAGAACCGAGCCAACTCAGGGCCGTTCTGGCTTCGATATCAAAGGGAATAAAATTCCAGCCGTTGCGGGCGAATGGGTTAACTTTAAAATGGGCAGCGGCACCGTGGTGTCCGACAGCGACGCCAATTTATTAATGTCTGCAATTTCTGGTATGCCGAAATACCGAGACCAGATAATGAACATTGACGATACCTTCATTTGTAGCGGCGTGAACGTTGGCTCTGGGCACGTGAATTACGAAGGTGCAGTATTGGTAAACGGCGATGTTACAGAGAAAATGCAAATCAAGGCCGCTGGTGATGTAACCATTAACGGCTTTGTGGAGTCGGCGTATATCGAGTCTGGCGGCGACATCATCATTACCGAAGGCGCGATGGGTAAAGTTAACGATACCCAAGGTGAATTCCAATGCCAACTAGTCGCAGCCGGCAGTATCCACGTTCAACACGGTCAAGGCATTGATATTCAATGTAGCGGTAATATTACCGTTGGTCGTCAGTTGGCGTATAGCCGCCTGCGTTGCGGCGGCGCAGTCATAGTTGGACAAATTGATAAGCCCATGGGAAATCTATTTGCTTGTGACATTATCAGCCAAGATCGCGTTGAAGCTGGCACTTTAGGCGCTGTATCTGGCAGTACGTTGAAAGTTGATTTTAGCCCGGGCTTTAACCTACTGTTAGAGCGCAAAGACTCTTTAGATGAATTGTTGAAGCAAATTCGCGAAAACAATCTTAAACACAAAGAAAAAATTAACCTTATTCAAGGTAAGAAAGTACCTAAAGAGCTTCAACGTAAAGTAGCTGAAGCGTTAGAGCTTTTTAACAATGAGAGCGCATTGCTGGAGTGGCTTGAAAACAAAGCCAACGACGTCAAAGCAGCAAAAGAAAACTACCAGTCAGATATAAAACTTATCGCAAACAAACGTCTTTATCCCGGAGTATCGGCGAAGCTTAATAACCGTAACTGGCGTTCTGAGCGAGAATACGACAGGGCGCAAATTCGTTACGATTCGCACCAATGGCACTACGACCCTTTAATTTGACCTAACTAGTTCACTGAAGTTACTGTGCCACAGTTACGTTGCCATACCCTTGGCGCTTTGACTGGTACAGTGCCTTCATGGTGCGTTCAAACCACTCTGTGAATTCCTCAGACTCCCTGAGCTCAGATAAACCCATGGCCGTTTTAAAGCTCTCGACAAGCGAGTGATGGGTAGAAATGCAGTCTAACAATCTGTCTGCAAGGTTTTTAGCTGCGTTTAACTCGGTTTGAGGGCACAAGATAATGAACTGTTCACCGCTAAAACGCGAAACAACATCGACTTCTCGAACGGTATTTAGACAATTCGTTGCCACGGCTTTTAGCGCCTCTTCTTTAGCCGAGGGCTCAATTGAATCTCTGTCATCGCTTACAGGGGTTAGTTCGATAACAATTAACGAAGCCGTAGTGTGAAATCGATGGAAACGTGAGATTTCTTCTTCCGCACGCTGGATCATATGATTGCGGTTATATAGCCCCGTTACCGTGTCGTGAGCAGACAAGAAAGCAAGGGTCTTGTTCTTTTCTAACAAGGTTGCTTGTAACGCACCTATTTCCTCGTTTTTCTGGTTAATAATACGCTTGTAGCCGCTAATGTTTCTATTTCTAAAAGTAAAAAGCAAGAAAACTAAAATGACAATTGCGGTGCTCAAAACCATAATGACATAGTTACGACTATAGCGAACTTGGACATTGTTCCACTGCTTATAAATTTCTACCTTTCGTGTTTCTGGAATACGCTCAATGGCAAAGTTAAGCTTGTCCACCAGGTGGCCATAGGTTTTGTTCACACCAAAAGCTAATGAGTCGAAGGGCTCGGCGTAACCAACAATATTGAGGTCTTTCAGCTTCAAATTATTGATGTGCATATTCACGCTCATTAATGAGCCCACCATTACATCAAACTCATCATTCGCCAGCTGCTTTAGCCCTTCTTCTTCAGACGGAATAAGCTTTAAACGTAACCCCGGATAGTGACGTGAAATATATTCAACTTGGCGATAACCCTGAACAATCCCTACTACTCGATTTCCCACTCCAGCATAGCCTTGTATCATTGGCATTCCAGACTTAGCCACCAGCACATTGGGCGCTTCAAAATACGGCACACTAAAGTCGAGGAACTGCTTTCGATAGTCGGAAGTATTTAGCATGGGGATAACTTGGCACTTTCCCTGCTGAACGTACTCTAGGCTCTGTTGCCAGCTCTCAGTGGGCACTAGGGTAAACGTTAACTCAGATATTTCAGCAATAAGCTGCATATATTGGGCAGAAATCCCCACATGGATACCGTTTCTGATTGCTTCGTAAGGCGCCCAGTTAGGATCTATACAGTACGTTACATTATTAGATTGTTCAGATGCCGCCTTTTGACCAGCTTCTGCTTGTAGGAGCGCGCTAAAACAACTCGCTCCTACAAACAACATGGTACAAAGCAGATATTTTCTTATTTTTTTCAACTGCACACCCAAAACATGTGAAGATATCGATGACAACCGCGAAGTATTAAGCGTAAATTCAAAAAATGCAATTATTTAGCTGATAATCTCGCTTTTCAGCTAGGTAACGCTCTGTCTTTGCTGAAACTCATCGTTTTCATAACGCTTTTCATTCATAATTTTGGTCAAGCTTGCCACCGCTTTTTCAATACCGATGAAACTTAAATACAATGGAGCAAAACCTATTCGCAGAATATTTGGTGCACGGAAATCTGCAATCACCCCCTCAGCGATCCACGCTTGGCAAATGGCGTAAGCGTGGTCGTGCGCGAAAGCAAGCTGACTACCTCGGTTATCAATGCTGGGGCTTACAATGGAAAACTTGTCCAGAAGGCCTGCGCGCTTGGCTTCAGCGATGAAAAATGCCTGTAGCTTTTTGGATTTTTCATCAATAGCTTTAAGTGATACATCTTCAAATACGTCTAATGCCGCATCTAAAATGCTCATTCCAATAATTCCTGGCGTACCGCACAAGTTTTGCTTCACGGAATTGTCGCCAGCGTAATCAGGAGAAAATGAGAAAGGCGAGCTGTGCCCCATCCAACCAGACAAAGGTTGTTGATACTGTGCTTGATGTCGTTTAGCGACATAGATAAACGCTGGCGCGCCAGGGCCACCATTTAGATATTTGTAGGCACAGCCGACTGCAAAATCCACATTACATGCGTCTAGGCTGACAGGAAATGCTCCAGCACTGTGCGCTAAATCCCACAAAGTTAAAATGCCCTTTTGGTGGGCTTGCTCGGTAATGATTTGCATATCGAGTTTGTTGCCACTTCTGAAATTTACCTGTGTCAGCATCAGTACGGCAATATCATCAGTTAGCTGTGATCCAATACATGCTTCGTCAACATAGCGAATACTGTAATCGCTGCCGAGTAAGTCAAGCAGGCCTTGCACCATGTATATGTCGGTAGGAAAATTATCGCGGGTAGTCGCTATTACCTTGCGACTTGGGTGCATTTTCAACGCCGCACTTAATACTTTAAACAGATTAATAGAAATGGAGTCACAACAAACAACTTGGCCACTTTTAGCGCCAATCAGGCCGCCAATCTTATCACCCACTATTTGAGGTAGATGGATCCACTGATGCTTGTTCCAGCTTGAAATGAGCCCCTTTCCCCACTGTTCATTGACAACGTCGTCAGCTCGCTGTTTCGCTGCCTTAGGCAGAGGCCCTAGCGAATTGCCGTCTAAATAGACCGTATTAGCGGGAAGCGAAAATGCCTGCGCCTTGTCACGGAGTGGATCTTTAATATCAAGTTGTTCAGCTGAAAAAACCTTATTCATCATGTTCACTAATAACCTCAAGTAAAGCATCAAAGGATGTTGATTCAGGGTGAAGCCAATCGAAATGGCCACCATTTTTAATTATTTTTTGGTTGGTTCCAGATAATACAGCGTGGCGTGCTGGCACAATACTATCAGCATCGCCTTGGAGTAGTGTAATTGGCAAACTGCCATGGGTTGGGCGTGGTGTCGCCCTTTGATATGCGGTTGGAACATCTTCAGGCGTTCCATTCATGAATTTCGCTGTAGCCGACTGGCAGCTGTTATGGCCCATGGCATAGGACTGGATGTCCGTAATTGCCGCTAACCCGATAATCCGTTTTATGTTTGCGCGCGATAAGTTCAAGGATGACGAAGATAGGCGTTGCGCAGCAAGCAAAGCTAAGTGCCCACCAGCAGAATGCCCCGCAATGTAAATGTTGGTGTAGCGCCCTTCGTTCTCTATTCGTTTTAAGGCTGTACTTATTGCTTGTGTCACGTCGTCTAAACTACCGGGCCAGCCACCACCTTCATCACCTACGCGCCGATACTCTGTTACGTAGACACCCATCCCAAGCTCTGCTAAAGCATGGTACATCCCTTTCGCGTGTTCGTAACCGTAGGCATTAAGCCAACACCCACCGTGAATAAATATTAACGCTTTATCAGCGTACATTTCGTTCGTAGACGAACGTCCATGCCAAGTATAAATAGTTTGTAGTAGGTCATCGCCGTAGCTGAATTGTTCATCAGCTTCGCTTGTTGGCAAGACACCCAACGCTGAATAAGGTACCTGGCTTATTTTCTTGGGGTAGATAGCTGACGATTCACTGTTGGCATGGGCACTGTTGGCATGGGTGTTATCCGAAGTCTTTTTTTCTTCGTTAGTGTGGGTGTCTTCCGAAACAGCGTCGTCAGAACCATCAACGGTTGATTGAATTTCGTGAAGCGCAGACAGAGTTAAGTCATCGTGGGTGTCTTCATTACTCGATAAAGAACGTGATTCCTCGTAGTGAGTGCCATTGTTACCGTGGGTGTCTGCGTAAGTCGAGTTTACTGAAAACGATGAGTCAGCTTGGACTTTCGCAACAAGCGTTAAAGTGGATAGCGCAACCGCAAGGGTTATAGAATTGATAACGTAAGTCACTGTCTTCATGCTTTTGTATCTTTCTTTATATTGAACCACAGAGCGAAATCAATGTGATTAGGCTCCGTGATTAAATATTTTACATATTAGCTATCTATAGTGGCTTAGAGCATTTCAACGGCAAGCGCTACACCCTCACCACCACCAATACATAAAGATGCGATACCTTTGCGACCACCGCGTTGCTTAAGCGCGTGAAGTAGTGTTACCAAAATGCGTGCACCAGAGGCTCCAATTGGGTGACCCAACGCACAAGCGCCGCCTTTTACGTTTACTTTACTTTCATCTAGTCCAAGCTTCTTGACAGCCAACATGGTTACCATGGCAAATGCTTCGTTAATTTCGAAAAGATCGACTTCTTCTTTCGTCCAACCTGCTTTATCCAGCACTTTTTCCATAGCGCCAACAGGCGCAACGGTGAAGTTTTCAGGTTCAATAGAATTTGTAGCGTGAGCAACCACGCGCGCAAGCGGTGCTAGACCAAGTTCATTTGCTTTGCTTTCGCTCATTACAACCAGTGCCGCTGCACCATCAGAGATTGAGCTTGAGTTAGCAGCCGTGACTGTACCGTCTTTTTTGAAAGCCGGTCTTAGTGTTGGAATTTTTTCTGGGCGAGCGGAACCTGGGCCTTCATCGGTATCAACAACGGTATCGCCCTTACGAGAAGAGACTGTCACGGGTACTATTTCATCGACGAAAGTTCCGCTGTTTATTGCTTCATGTGCCTTGGAAAGCGAGCTTAGAGCAAACTCATCCATTTCACCGCGAGAAATATTTTCTTCATCAGCAGTATCCTGTGCGAAGCAGCCCATTGCTTTGCCGTCATAGGCATTTTCCAGACCGTCTAACATCATATGGTCAAGCACTTGACCATGACCCATACGATATCCAGTTCTAGCTTTAGGCAACATATATGGCGCATTACTCATGCTTTCCATTCCGCCTGCCACGACTGCTGTCGCACTGCCTGCTTTAATTAAGTCGTGGGCCATCATTACCGCTTTTAAGCCCGACCCGCATACTTTGTTGATAGTTGTCACACCTGCACTTAGCGGAAGCCCCGCCCCCAGTGACGCTTGTCGCGCTGGAGATTGACCAAGACCAGCAGGTAATACACACCCCATGATGACTTCATCAATTACAGAGACATCCATCTCTTCACAGGCTGCTTTAATCGCAACTTCTCCAAGTTTGGTCGCAGCAAGCGAAGACAAATTACCGTTGAAACCACCCATTGGTGTGCGCTTAGCCGCGACAATAACTACTGATTCGTTACTCATAACCGTGCCCTTAAAATTCATATAAATTATAGAGTTAAGTGAAGAAAGCTACGTAGATGTATACAAAAGTAAACACCCCTAACAGCTACAACGTCTTGCCTTCACCATGAAAAATTGACGTTAGCAAAATGTTACTTTACCTTAACGTAAAATGTAATTAACGTTAACGTAAACCTGTACTAAGTATGTGTCAACCAAACACTACGTTTTAATATAGCGGTATATAAAACCATCTACCTTAAAACGATAGTGCTATTGCAATGACACCCAACCTACTACAGAGAATTTAATTACAAAGACACCCACGTTAAAACAAGGGTGTTAAACAGCGCTGAAATACAAGGTACGTGTAATGAGCAAGTACGACGACGAAACAACATATGCAATAGGCGAACTCGCTCGAGAGTTTGACATTACTCCTCGTTCAATTCGTTTTTACGAAGAACAAGGCCTAATGTCACCGTCAAGAACGGGACAAAATCGCGTTTATCTGAACAAAGATAGAGTGCGCTTAAAGCTGATCTTGCGAGGAAAACGACTAGGATTTTCCCTTGCTGAAGTCAAAACACTGTTCGACATGTACGACACCAACCCCAATTCGGCTATTCAGTTAGAAGCCATGCTCGAAATGACTGAACAGAAAAGAGCGGTGCTTAAACAGCAGCTAGAAGACATCCAGATGTTAATGACTGAACTGGATGATGTTGAAGCACGTTGCCGTGAAGAACTCGCAGAACTCAAACGAGGAAATATCGCATGAACACCTCCTACCCTACTTTAAATTTTGGACTTGGCGAAGACATCGAGATGTTACGTGATCAGGTCTATCAATTTGCACAAAATGAGATTGCTCCTCTTGCTGAACAAGCAGACGCAGACAACCAATTCCCAAACCAATTGTGGACAAAACTTGGTGATATGGGCCTATTGGGCGTTACTGTTTCAGAGCAATATGGTGGCTCTGATATGGGCTACCTTGCGCATACTATCGCAATGGAAGAAGTTAGCCGCGCGTCAGGTGGTATCGGTTTGAGCTATGGCGCGCATTCGAACCTTTGTGTTAACCAGATCTTTAAAAACGGTAATGATGCCCAGCGTGAAAAGTACCTACCTAAGTTAGTAAGCGGTGAGCATATTGGTGCACTGGCAATGAGTGAACCCAATGCAGGTTCGGACGTTGTTAGCATGAAATTGAAGGCTGAAAAACGCGGCGACAAATACATCCTTAACGGCAACAAGATGTGGATCACAAACGGTCCTGATGCACATACATTTGTTATCTACGCTAAGACCGACCCTAACGCAGGGCCAAGAGGGATCACAGCGTTTATCGTAGAGCGCGATTTCCCTGGCTTTAGCCGCGCACAGAAACTCGACAAACTAGGTATGCGCTCTTCTAATACCTGTGAATTAGTTTTCGAAGATTGCGAAGTACCAGCTGAGAACATTCTTGGCAAAGAAGGCGAAGGTGTTCGCGTACTTATGAGTGGCCTAGATTACGAGCGCCTTGTTTTATCAGGTGGCCCGCTAGGCATTATGCAGTCGTGCATGGATATCGTAGTACCTTACATTCACGACCGTCAGCAGTTTGGTCAATCAATTGGTCAATTCCAGCTAGTACAAGGCAAAGTAGCTGACATGTACACGCAAATGAATGCCGCACGCGCGTATGTCTACACCGTTGCACAGTCATGCGATCGCGGTGAAACAACGCGAAAAGATGCTGCAGGCGCTATCCTTTATTCAGCGGAACTAGCAACCAAAATGGCATTAGATGCCATTCAACTACTTGGTGGTAATGGCTACATCAACGAATATCCGACAGGTCGCTTATTACGTGATGCCAAGCTTTATGAAATTGGCGCAGGAACGTCTGAAATTCGCCGAATGCTTATAGGCCGCGAGCTATTTAACGAATCGAAATAACACGGAGTTCTGGGTGGAAACAAACTTCGTTTGAAACAAGGAAAGCATAGGCATTCCCTGTGTCCCAGAAGTTAGAAAGACACCCACCCTACTCCATTTTAATTAGATTTAGAAAAGCTGAACTTTATTAATAGGCTAATGAATTGCAAAGACACCCACCGCAGCGAAAGCGCTTAGCATGGGTGTCTTGCTAATCATCTTGCTAACTAGTGGCTAACGCGACAGCCGTCGCCTAGGCCCAACACAAGGAGGGGTTATGCCCGTTCTTCGCTCAAGTATAAATACGAAATCTGAAACATTTATCGCAAATGCTGAACACATGCAGGCTCAGGTAAATGATCTCCTCGAAAAAATCGAACAAATTTGCCAAGGTGGCGGTGAAAAAGCGGCGGAGCGCCACGTGTCTCGAGGGAAACTTCTACCTCGCGACCGAATCAACGCACTGATTGACCCAGACACGCCCTTTCTGGAAATAGGCCAACTGGCAGCATGGGAAGTCTACGAAGACTATGTACCTTGTGCCGGAGTCGTTGCCGGTATCGGTATTGTTGCAGGTATCGAGTGTATGATTGTAGCTAACGATGCCACTGTAAAAGGCGGGACGTACTACCCCCTTACCGTGAAAAAGCACCTTCGCGCTCAGACTATCGCAGAGCAAAATAACCTACCTTGTATTTACTTAGTAGATTCAGGTGGCGCTAACTTGCCCCGTCAAGATGATGTATTCCCAGACAGAGAGCACTTTGGACGCATCTTTTTTAATCAAGCGAATATGTCTGCTAAGAATATTCCTCAAATTGCGGTAGTAATGGGTTCCTGTACAGCCGGTGGTGCTTATGTTCCCGCCATGGCTGATGAAAGCATTATCGTTAAAGAACAAGCGACTATTTTTCTAGGCGGCCCACCGCTTGTTAAAGCTGCAACAGGTGAAGTAGTTACCGCAGAAGAGCTTGGCGGTGGTGACGTTCATACTCGAATTTCGGGTGTTGCCGACCATCTCGCTAACAACGACCACCACGCACTTTCATTAGCGCGTAATGCTGTCTCTAGACTAAACAGAAAGAAGCCAGAATGCCTGGACGTGGCCGAGGTAAAACCTCCACGCTACGACATCAAAGAAATATACGGCATTGTGCCTGCTGATAGTCGTCAGACATACGATGTAAGAGAAATCATTGCGCGTATTGTGGATGATTCAGATTTTGATGAATTCAAACCGCTTTACGGCACAACCTTAGTTTGTGGTTTTGCACGCATTTTCGGTTTCCCTGTAGGCATTGTGGCTAACAACGGCATACTTTTCGGTGAAAGCGCGCTCAAAGGTGCGCATTTTGTCGAACTATGCGCCATGCGAAAAATCCCTCTCGTATTTTTGCAAAACATCACAGGCTTTATGGTCGGTAAGCAATACGAGCACGGCGGTATCGCAAAACACGGTGCAAAAATGGTAACCGCTGTAGCATGTGCGAATGTACCAAAGCTTACTGTCCTTATCGGCGGCAGTTTCGGTGCAGGCAACTATGGCATGTGCGGCAGAGCCTATGACCCACGCTTCCTTTTCATGTGGCCAAACGCTCGAATCTCTGTAATGGGTGGTGAACAAGCTGCAGGCGTTCTCGCCCAGGTTAAGCGCGACCAAAAAGAGCGCTCAGGCGAGTCATGGTCCCAAGAAGAGGAAAAGGCATTTAAACAACCTGTCATCGACACTTACGAAAAACAAGGGCATCCATACTATGCGTCTGCAAGGCTTTGGGATGATGGTGTTATCGACCCTGCGGACACTCGATTAGTGCTTGGTCTATCGCTTTCAGCGACACTTAATAAGCCTATCGAAGACACCCAATTTGGCATATTTAGAATGTAGGAGTGCAGGTAATGGAACAATCAGTGATTTACAGCGTAGATGAAAGAAACATTGCCACTGTTACTTTAAACAGAGCTGAAAAACATAATGCCTTTAACGACGAAATGATAAACGAGCTTACTCGCGTTTTTAAAAAAGCGGGTGAAGACGCAAACATTCGCGCGCTTATTTTACGAGCGGAAGGTAAAAGTTTCAGTGCCGGGGCAGATCTTAACTGGATGAAAAAAATGGCCAGTTATACCGAAGCGCAAAATGAAAGCGACGCACTTGCATTAGCAACCATGCTGCAGACGCTTTATAAAATGCCGAAGCCCACGATAGCAAGAGTACAAGGTGCAGCTTTTGGCGGTGCTGTTGGTTTAATTGCATGTTGCGATATTGCTATTGGAAGCAAGCTCAGTAAATTTTGCTTAAGTGAAGTTAAAATTGGCCTTATTCCAGCAACCATCAGCCCTTACGTGGTTGAAGCTATGGGCGCACGAGTATGCCGACGCTACTTCCAGACCGCTGAAGTATTTTCTGCGCGCAGAGCAAGACGACTCGGACTTTTGAGCGAATCAGTAACAGAAGACGAACTCGATAGCACTATCGACAATATTTTATCAAACATACTGAAAAACGGCCCCCAAGCAGTGGCGAAAGCAAAAGACTTAGTGCAATGGGTGTCTACGCAAGAGATTAACGATGCGCTTCTCACAAAGACGAGCAAACTTATCGCACAAGTTAGGACATCTGAAGAAGGTCAAGAAGGTCTGTCAGCCTTTTTTGAAAAGCGCAGTGCTTCATGGGTGGAGGTTAAGAATGATAAATAAATTACTAATTGCAAACCGTGGTGAAATTGCTTGCCGCGTTATAAAGACAGCCAACGCTCAAGGTATAAAGACAGTCGCCGTTTACTCTGACGCCGACAAAAATGCCCTTCATGTACAAATGGCTGATGAAGCTGTTTATCTAGGGCCATCTCCGTCGAAGAAAAGTTATTTACGAGGCGAGTTGATCATTGAAAAAGCAAAGGAGCTTGGTGTAGACGCTATCCACCCAGGCTACGGCTTTCTCTCAGAAAATGCTGAGTTTGCGAATCTATGCGCCAAAAACAATATTATCTTTGTAGGCCCACCAGCATCTGCAATTGAAGCGATGGGGTCTAAGTCTGCCGCCAAACACATTATGGAAAAAGCAGGTGTTCCTTTGGTTCCAGGCTATCACGGCGACGATCAAAGTGAAGCGGTATTGAAAGGCGCTGCCGATGATATGGGCTACCCAGTCCTATTAAAAGCCGCTGCTGGCGGTGGCGGTAAAGGCATGCGCCAAGTTTGGAGTGAAAAAGAGTTCTCTCAAGCATTAAACGCAGCCAAACGTGAATCTATGGCGAGCTTTGGTGACGACCACATGCTGGTTGAAAAGTACCTGACGCGCCCTCGTCATGTTGAAATTCAAGTTTTCTGTGACACCCATGGCAACGGCATATACC
>Ga0208523_1000138_pt1 | contig 16409 bp, 7 predicted proteins | sample ETNtaG_17_FD_185770 | JGI IMG/M metagenome (GOLD analysis project Ga0208523, IMG submission 185770) | Marine microbial and viral communities from oxygen minimum zone, Eastern Pacific Ocean - ETNP201302PF82A (SPAdes) (version 2) | ecosystem: Environmental > Aquatic > Marine > Oceanic ...
ATTATATATAGTTCATATAAATTATATATACTTGCGTTTATTCAAAATAAATTAACATATCATTTTATCATATGTTAATAATGCCTAAAATTAATAAATGTAAAAATATAGATATTAACTCATTACAATTCAATATACCAGAAAAAATTAATAATAAATACATCTCACGTTGTACTTATGAAGGTGACACACCATTTATTCAAATTAAAAATATTAAAACATTGTCTGGATTTTATCAACACAAAAATAAATATAAAATAGATATGGTACTTGACAATGAAGAATATTATAAATTTTTTATGAATTTAGAATTAACTTGTATTAAGTCTGTCGCATCAAATTTTTCAAAATGGTTTGGTGAGAATTCTAAAGATGATGACTTAGAATCATCTTTTGTATCTTTCTTAAAATTAAAAGGTATGGAAACAATTCTTACTTTACCACTTGAATATAATAATGACGGAACTTCTGATGCTGAGGTTTATAATTATTTAAAAGAAAGAATTCCTTGTAATACTGTTGTAGCTAATAATGATTTAACCTTTATTATTAGATTTAATGGCATACAATTTGCTAGAAATAAATTTGCACCATATTGGAGTATTTCACAAATTAAAATAAATAAAGAAAAAACTATAACCCAACCAATAAAAAAATTACCTAAATTACCTAAAAATTTTTATCATTTTATAGAAGATGAAGGAATTGATAAAAATAAAGAAGAAGAAAGTGAAGATTCCGCAGATGATTTTTTTAACGATCATGATTTTATTGTCAAAAATTTAGTAGAACTATATAGAGAAAGTGACGAATTTAATATAATATTATAATACAGAATATATAATTTTGAAAATAAATAATTAATTTTTGATTAATTTTTGATTACTTATTTATTTTTTTAACAAAAATATTTTATCTCTAGAATATATATATATAAGCATGAATCTTATTAAATTTGTTAAAGATCTTTTCACCAACAAACCATTTGTAGTATTTATTATTGTTGCTGCTATTGTAGTATTTGTTATGTACATAAAAAAAATGGGTCCATTCGGCAATGAAGAAAGCTTCGAATATTTTGAAGATGAACCAGAAGAAGATTTCTTTGAAGATGAAGAAGAAGCCTATGAAGATGACAACGAAATTGAAGGATACGAAGATGTTGCAGAACAAAAAAAAGTTCCAGCAACGAAAGATGCAACTCTTGCTAAAGGACTAGCTCCTAGAAAACAACTTAAACCAGACCAATTACTCCCAAAAGATAATGAAGCAGGAGCATGGTCTAAAGTTAACCCAAAAGGTAAAGGTTCTCTTGCTTTCAAAAACTTTATTGATGCAGGATATCATCTTGGTATTAACACCGTTGGTCAATCTCTCAGAAACGCAAATCTCCAAATTAGATCTGAACCAGCAAATCCACAAGTACCAGTTTCCATCTGGCAAAATTCTACCATCTCCCCAGATAATAATAGAAGAGATTTCGAAGTTGGATGTAAATCCGCACAATAAATTAACTAAAGTACTTTTTTATTTTAAAATGTTTATTAAAATCAATGTGATTATAATAATGATTTTATTATATATTAATATAAATAATGTCAATTCCCACTCAAAATATACAATTTGGAGATGATCAGAATTACTATATATATAGGGATACTGGAAGTAGTTCCACAAATTCAAATGATTTTTCCTTTACATCAGATGGATTTAATAGTAACGTTGTACGCATATCAGATAAAGATTTAAAATTCCATGGAGAAGGTGGTTTATTTATATGCGAAACTGAAACACATTCACCTAAAGCACAATTAGTGGAACAGGTGCATCTTGGTCAGGAGAAACATCTCAATCTTATATTAAATTTGCACATGGTAATGATTGGGCAGTTTTAAGACAAGTTGGTGGTGGTAATGCAATTCATTTAGCATTAGATTTCCACGATGATAATAATGAAACAGGATTTTCGATTAGGGATTGTCATTCTACCCAATCTGGAGATCCAGTTTATACTCGTTTTATGGTAGAAAGAGGTGGTAATGTTGGTATTAACACGAATGATCCTGTCGCATATTTACATGTTAATGGTAATGTATTAATTGGTGATCAATATGAAGCAGTTTCTGGTGGTCTATGGAGTACATCAACCGCACAATTTGTTTTAGGTGGTTCCCATAATGCTGGATATAACACATCAACAAAGGCAAAATTAGTAATAACAGGATACGATAATGAAACAACAACATATCCCTTTTATGTTGAGGATGAAAATGGTAATGTGGATTTTTATATTAAATGTGCCCCAGCTACAAATGGTAACTTGGGAACTGCCCAAACATTTTCTCGTGGTCCTGTATATCTTGGAAATTCTGATATATATTTTACAAAAACTAATCATGACCATAGCGGAGTAGGAAATACAAGTGGTTATGCTGCTATTGAAAATGCAAGTAATTTTGGCTGTTTAATGATACTGGGAAGATATGGTACAAGTCATGGTAGAAATGTTGAAATTTGAGATAGATTGGAAATTAATGGAACTTTTGTTAATCCTTCTGATATAATTTTAAAAAAAGATATAGTGTCACTAAATGCTCAAGATATGATGGATAAAGTAATGCGATTACGGGGTGTTAATTTCAAATGGAGAGAAGATAAATTTGAAACATGGATAGATACAACTACTCACACAGGTTTTATTGCTCAAGAAGTAGAAGTAGAGTTTCCAGAGTTTGTTTCTTCTAATGGTAGAGGTTTTAAAGGTCTAGAATATATAGCATTTATCCCCGTATTATTAGAATGTGTTAAATCGTTAAAAACAAAAAATGACACATTAGAAGCAGATAATACCAATTTAAAAAATAAAGTTGAAAATCTTGAAACAAAAGTATCCACTTTAGAAGAAGAATTAGCAATAATTAAAGCACATTTAGGACTTTAAATAAAAATTGAAAGTAAGGGCAAGTATTATTATATTTTTATTAGTTATAATTATATAATAATGTCTGTACCAACTCAAAGTATTCAATTTGGGGACGATCAGAACTACTATATTTATAGAGATACAGGTAGTGGCTCAACAAACTCCAACGATATTTCTGTTACTGTTGATGGTTTTAATAGCAATGTTTTAAGAATTTCTGATAAAGATTTTAAAATTCATGGAGAAGGTGGTTTATTTATATGCGAAACTGAAACACATTCACCTAAAGCACAATTACATATTAAAAAAATTGACCCTGTTATTATTTTACAAGATTTAGAAACAGATGCTATAAAATCATCATCTATTATTAGATTGGCAAATAGTGCTGGAACTGAATACGATATTGGTGATTTCTGGGATATATCTGTTGGTATTACTGGTCCTACAACAAGTTCCTTTGATTTTCAAATCGCAAAAAATGAAGTATATAATACATTCGTTATTAAAGATTCTCAAAAAATTGGTATTGGAACTAATAATCCGTCTACTCTTTTATCATTATATACTGATAATGGACATGGTTTAAGTATTAAAACTAAAAATAATGCATACAAAAATGGTATTTATTGGCAACACGTTGATGCATATTATACTGGTTCTATTACTAGAGTTCAAAATGGAAATAATTCTGATATGGCTTTTTCTACTGGATTATCTATTGCAAATAGTTCTTTAACTGAACATATGAGAATCACTTCTGTTGGAAGTGTTGGTATAGGTGTTACTAATCCTATCTCTAAACTTCATGTTGAAGGAACTATATCCGTTCCTAATATTCAATTAATTGGAACACCTTCTAGAATTTATGGAAATGCTGATCTTGATAATCTTTACGTACCCGTATCTGGTAATATCGGTATTGGAATCACTAACCCAAATGTATCTTTACAAATTGAAACCACTAACGCTATTAAAATACCTGTAGGAACAACCGGTGAAAGACCACCTACCCTTCAAGTGGGACAAATCAGATATAATTCTACTAAAGCACATTATGAAGGTTATTTTCCTGATAGTAAATGGAGAAATTTAGATGGTTTATATGATTTTGATATGAAAACTAGAATTATTGTTGATGAAAACAGTGATGAAAGAAAAATTAGATTTTATACTAATGATAACTTTAGAATGATTATCGACCAAATTGGTAATGTAGGTATTGGAACTAATGACCCTAAAGTACTATTTCAGTTAGAAGGAACTGATGCTATCAAAATACCTGTTGGTACTAGTGCTCAAAGACCATTTACTACACAATTAGGTCAAGTCAGATATAACTCAGAACTTAATATGTATGAAGGTTTTGGGGCTGGGGGTGCTTGGAATTCATTAGGAGGTGTTATTGATATTGATCAAGATACAAAAATTACAGTTGAAACCAATCAAAATGATGAAGATAAAATTAGATTTTTTACTGCTACTACTCAAAAAATGATTATTGATGAAATTGGAAATGTTGGTATTGGAATTACTGCTCCTACTTACCAATTACACATTAAAGATAAAATTAGAGCATCTGGTATTGATATTATCGCAGGAACAGCATCTACATCTACCAATGGATATAGTTTTAGTTTTGAAGGTCAAAATGGTGGTACAGTTACTAGTGGAAATAATACTAATGGTGGAGATATTAATATCTTATCTGGTGAAAAAGGAACTGGGGGAACTGCTGAAACTGGAGTTGCTGGTATTATTAAAACTAGAGGTAATATTATTCCAGAATCTTCTGGAACATATGATATCGGTTCATCTACCAAAAAATATAGAGATATCTTTATTTCCGAAGGTTCTTTATGGTTAGGAAATGAATGTCAAATTGCTATTTCTGGTGGAACTAATAATACTCAATCTAAAAAAGTTTCATTTAGAAAAAGAGATAAATCTATTATCCCTAAAAGTATTAAAAGATTTTTAACTAAAACTGGAACATCTAATGTACCTACTGATTCAGATCAAATAACAGAATTCAATAATAAAACAATAGATCAAGTTGATTTAAATGTACTTATTGACTTTATGAGAAAGAAAACTGGATTCGAAAACCCATTTAATGATCCTAACTACTATCATCCCATTACTGGTGAATCATTTGGTACAGATAATAGTACTGGTGTTGGTATATTAGTTACTGATGATATGGATACAACCGCTGCATGGTTAGAAAATAAAGATAAAGTTTATTATAATCAATCTGGTAATGTTGGTATTGGAACTAATGATCCATTAACCAAGTTTCATGTTGTAGGTTCAAGTGCTAGTTTTACCAACGGCCAAGGAAATGATGAAGGTATTTTTATTATTCCAGAAAACTCTGCTGACGCACAAGGTGGAGGTCAAATTTTCTTTAAAGAAAAATATGATGGTTCTTATGGATTTTCAATGGGTTATAATGGAAGTGATACTGATAATACAATCTTAGGGTGGCCTGCTAATACTTTTAACTTCACTAGACACGAAAATAATATGGTAGGAAATGTCATTATGACCATGCAAAGAAAAACTGGATATGTAGGTATTGGTTCTGTCTATCCAGAATTCCCACTTGAAGTATATCCAGATACTGATATTGTAACTAATATTGGTAAATTAACTGTAGGACATATTGGTGTTACTGGAAGTGGTGGTATCGCTCATTTTGATAATGCAATTGTTACTAATTTTGCACTTAGACAAGAAAGAGAAGGTAATACCTTCCTTAATGCTCCTAGGGGTAAAAAAGTTCATATGTCTTTAGATAACGTTCCTAAATTAACTCTTGATATGGATTATGTAGGTATTGGTATTACTACACCTTCTAGTTTATTTTCTGTATATGGAGGAGATGATGAAGCTAAAGAAAATAACTCTTGGGTTGCTAAATTCGGAAGTAAAGTTGCTGTAGGAAAATGGGTAGGTATTGCTTTAAATACATATCATGAAAATAATATTAAAAATGGTATTATGTTAGAAAGAGATCAAACATACGGAAGAGGGATTATGCACTTTTGCTTAAACAATGATGATGATATTCATGATGTTGGAATTATTGATACTAAAATGACTATTACTAGAGAAGGTAGAGTAGGTATTGGTGTTTCTAGACCTAGTTATTTATTAGATCTTCAAGATGTTCCTGGTGGTTCTACAACTGGTAATATTCGTTTCAGAAGTGGTTTTAACGCCAGTACTTATCATTTATTTAGAATGGATAATACACACCAAAGTGCTAGTTATTCTATTTATGATAGATATGGTACTGAAAGTATTAAATTCCATGCTTCTGAAACTTGTTGGATTACTGGAGATACTAATGGAGCAAAATTAGGTATTGGTACTTCTACTAATATTGATGGAGCAATTCATATTTATCAACCTAATGGTGCTATTAGAACTTCTGGTTCTGGGTCTATTGTTCTTGAACACGGAACAGGTGCAGGTGGAGAAAATAAAAGTAGTATTGTTTTCTCATCCGCTGTTAATACTACCGATTATGGTTATTTAGAATTTGTAGACGAAGATGATACTTATAAATATTGGGGAGATGGTACAAGCAACAGTTCTCTAACATTAGGTTGTAAATTACATGATGATTCAAGTAATACTGCTGATGTAGTTGTTATAAAAGGTGTTGCTGCTAATATTTTTGATGCTGAAAATCACTTATTTATGACTGGCCCTGTAGGTGTAGGTGTTACCGGAAGCCTTAAATACCGTTTAACCGTTTCAACTAATTCTAATGATGTTACATTTGCTAACGTACAAGAACAATTCTGTTTAGCAATGAGAAATATTAATAGAACAAATAATAACATGACTACAATTGGTAACTTTAATGACCTTGATGTTGTTAATTCTTCTATTAGTTTCCAAAATGTAGATCATACTAATAACTATGGTGATATTGTATTTTCAACTAGAAGTTCAGATAATAAAAATGATGCTTTCCTTACAGAAAGAGTTAGAATTCAAAATACAGGTCGGATTGGTATTGGAACTAATAATCCATCTGGTTGGATAACTATTAAAAATGTTCCAAGTTCTAATAGTGAAAAATTATTAGTTTTCTCTGAAGATAATGATGATGAGTTTTTCTTTGAATCTGGATTTTATACAGTTGGTTCTGATAAAGAAACCATTAAACTTAAAACTAAATGGGATAAATACGCTATGGCATGGTCTGGTAGTGGTAATGTAGGTATTGGTGTCACTACTCCTGAATTCCCATTAGAAGTTACTTATAGTTCTGATTACGATTACTCGTGGGGTATAAATATTAGAAATAAAGATACAACATCTTCCACTACTCAAAGAGGTAATATGATTGTTTTCTCTGATGTAAATAGTATTCAAGCAGGATTAGGTGCTTATAGAGAAAATTTTAATACTAATAGAAGATCTGGGTTAGCATTTTTAGTAGGAGATGAACCATCTGGACATGTAGATTATCATACAAGTAGTACTTCTTTAATTAATCAATCTATTACTGAAAAAATGAGAATTACCCCTGATGGAAGATTGGGTATTGGTACTAAAATACCTGAAACAACATTACACGTTCAAGGTGATTCTACATTTTATGGACATCTTCTTCCAGGTACTAATAATACATATGATTTAGGTAGTCCAACAAAACAATTTAGACACTTTTATTTAAGTCCTAACTCTACATTCTTGGATAATATAAAAGTTGGTTATTGGGTAAATCTTACAGGAAATGATTTTACTCATAATGGTGGAAATGTTGGTATTGGTACTGATAGTCCTAAGACACAATTACATATTTCAAATGATTTTCATATAACTGCTAATTCAAGTGCTTGGAATACTGCATCAGGAAAAGGATTATATATGAGGTATTCAACTAATAGTTCAGAAGATGAAGGATGGATACAATCTATTGATAGAAGTGCCACCACTTTTTATCCATTATTTTTGGAAGCATCTAAATTTTATTTTAAAACTGGTAATGTTAGTATTGGAAATAGTGCGTCTGAAGCAGCATTAGGTATTCAAACCAACGATAGTGATAGAATTGCCTTACATTTAACTTCTAGTGATTCTCCTATAGATGCAAATGATAGTGTATTTCTTGGATTTTCTCATGGTGGAACTCTTACTGATAGTAATGTAAGAGCAAGAATTGGATTAAATGTTAAAACTGGTGGTGCAGGTAGACTAGTTTTTCATACAGGAACAGCGGGAATTAGTAGCCAAACTGAACAAATGAGAATTGATGAAAATGGTAATGTTGGTATTGGTACTTCTACTCCAAATAGTCTTCTTCATGTTGTAACATCAGATTCAAGTTGGATGTTACGTTTAGAACAAACTACTGCAACTACTGATCTACCAGCAATACGAATGATGAGTACAAGAGGTAATCCATGGGATCTTCGTTGCGGAATTGGTGGAAGTGGAGCAAGTAATCCATTACGAATAAAAAATGATGATACTGATCTTTTTATATTTACAGAGTCAGGTCAGTTTGGTATTGGGACTATTACTCCAATCTGTAAACTCAATCTCTCTATATCAAATGGTGTAAGTGGTTATGATGGATTAAGAATAATAGATACTTCAAGTGGAGGTGATCAATATATTGTAGAAGCCGGAAGACATAATGAAAATGGAACTGGTTATATGAGATTATATAATCAAGGCACTGCAAATACTGGTATTTTTCTTTTAGGTAATGGTAATAGTTATATAAATGGTGGCAATGTTGGTATTGGTACTGATGCTCCTGATGTTATTCTTCACATTAATCATACTGATTCTATAAAATTACCAAAAGGAACAACCGCACAAAGACCAACTGCTAATGCAACATCTCATAAAGGTTATATTAGATACAATACTACAACAGACCAATTTGAAGGATTTGGGGCTGGAAATGCTTGGGGTTCTCTTGGTGGTGTTATTGATGTAGATCAAGATACTTATATAAAAGCAGAATCTGCTGCTGGAAATGATAATGATGAATTATGGTTTTATACCGATGGAACTGAAAGAATGAGAATATTAAATAATGGTAATGTTGGTATTGGAACTTCTACTCCTAATGTAAAAGTCGATATCAGTGGAACAAAAAATTCAAATCTTGGACAATTAAGAATTCAAGATTCGGCATCATTCGCACAAGGTGTTGGTGGAAGATTAACACTTACTGGTCATTATTCAGCAACTATGTTAGAAAATGCGCCTTATATAGAAGCATACAAAGAGAATACAACAAGTGGTGATTATAGTTTTGCTCTTGCTTTTGGAACAAGATACAATGGCTCAGATTTATCCGAAAAAATGAGAATTACTGGTAGCGGTAATGTTGGTATTAATAATACTGCTCCTACAGCACAATTCCAAGTAGGTCCAACTACAAGTCAAACAAGTCTTAGATCAGGTGTCGCTTTACTCGGTGGTGATTCTGGTGGTGCTAATGAATTAATGGCATTAGGTCTAATTAACTCCAGAGCAGCAGCAGTAGGTAATGCTGTTGCGATTGGATTCCATCTTGCAAATGATTGGTCACCAACTGGTAAAATTACAACAGTATGTACCGGTACCAATGCTAATTCTGATATGACTTTTTCAACATATCTGTCTAGTGTTGCTTTACAAGAACGAATGAGAATTAATTCTTCTGGTAACGTTGGTATTGGAACTACTAATCCAGAAAGGAAATTACATATTGATGATCCATCAAATAGTGGAGCAAGTTTATTAATTACTGATAGAACTAACTCAAGTAATAATATTGGTATTGCTTTCGCTCACGGAACAACTGATAATGGTATGGGAATAATTTGGAATGATAGTTCTAATGCATTAATAGTACAAACAACTGATCCAGATGGAACTTTTCTTGCAAATCATACATTTTTTCATGAAAATGGCAATGTTGGTATTGGTAATACTCCTCAAACAAATATTGGGCTTGATATTGAATATGGAACTCAAACTAAAGCTAAATTTGGAAGTATGACACCAACTTATATAATTGCTGGAGATCCACACATTGGGTTTAATGCATATTATGATTCTGGGTGGAAATTTGGTAAAGGTTCAACCGCACATTCTGCTTCTCTTATTGGATGTGGTACTGAAGCAAATAGAACTTTTATTCTTACTTCAACAAGTACAGGAACTGCTGGAGTTGCTGCAAGTATGGTTGAAAGATTTACTATAATAAATTCCACTGGTAATGTTGGTATTGGTAATACTGCTCCAGATGAAATATTACATGTAACTGGTAATTTTAAACAAAATGATACACGCTTACATTTTATTAGAAAACAATTACCAATTTCAGGAACACCAAATGGTGGAACATATAAAGGATATATCATTTTGGCAAAAGCTGCTGTAACTAATTCAGCAATACCAGCAAGTTATACAATTGGTAAAATTCTTATGAGAAGAGGTGGAAGTGTTTCTGGACATAATCTTGATGAATATCTTGTTTCTTCTAGTAGAGGATGGCAAGGAGAAATATTCAAAGTTGATATTCGTATAAATTACGGTAGTAGATTTAACAAACTTGTTAAATGTACATATAATTCTGTTGTATATCATGCTATTGAAACAGTTGATAATGGTGGAGATCCAATTTACGAACGAGTTTTTGAAGGTTATGCAGAAGATGCTGCTTTAGTATATGTTGATGAAACTTATGTATCATCTGTTACAGCATATGGTGTTCTTGGAACTGTTACAAATGATAGTGGTTATTTGGGTATTGGAACTGCTACTCCAGCTGAAAAGTTACATATATATCAAAATTCAACTAATACACTTCAATTCAAAATAGAAAATTCTAATACAAGTAGTCGTGCTGGTCTACAAATTAAACATGATGGTAATTCATTAAATATCCAACAAAATTCAGGCGATGCTATTTTTGAAAATTTAGCAACTGGGGGTAATATGAATTTTTATCAAAAGGGAACAGGTAATTACTATTTTAAAACAACAGATAGTAATACAAATAGACTTATTATAAAAAATGATGGTAATGTTGGTATTGGAACTAATGATCCAGGTGAAACCTTCCATGTTTATAGTAGTAATACCAGACCTGGGTTTTTCCAAGCTAAAAAAGGTACTAATTATTCAGGATTTATTGAAGTTCAAAACAATTCAGAAACAAGAGCAATGTTCGGTGCTGGTGGTACTTGGCTTGCTGGAGATAATCTTACTTGTGTTGTAGGTAACTGGACTTCTGGTGGTGATCTCCGATTTTATACCAACGCAGGTACTGAACAAGTAAGAATTACTTCAGCTGGTAATGTTGGTATTGGTACTGATAGTCCTGCTTATAAACTTCATGTTAATGGTGATATAAAAATTAATAATCATTTATATTTTAATAGCAATAATAAAATTACCTGGACCGGGACCGGTATGTGGTTTATGGCTAATGGTAGTTGGAGAATAGCGATAACTGATACTGGTAATGTTGGTATTGGTAATACTGCACCAACAGAAAGATTAACTGTTAGTGGTGCTATTAAAATTGGTGATGCAGCTACTACAGGCGATGGTACTATTAAATATGCTTCTGGTGATTTCCTAGGTAGAAAAGCAGGTTCTTGGGTTTCTTTAACTACTCTAGGTGCTTTTACAGAATCTAATGGTGAAGCATATTATATAGGAAATATTGGTATTGGTACTGATAGTCCTGCTTATAAACTTCATGTTAAATCTGATTGGAGTACTTCTGGTATATTACAGGCTTGGGGTTATCAGAGTTTAACGAATGGTAGTCGCCATATGTTTATTAAATGCCCTAGTATTGATGATGACGCCGAGCCATTCATTATTGCTACTAATAATGCTTTAAAATTTGTAGTTGATACAATTGATGCTTTAACACTTGATTCTTTTGGTAATGTAGGTATTAATGATACAACTCCATCTTATAAATTAGATGTTAATGGAACTGGTAGATTTACTGATCAATTATCACTAACTGGTGGTCGGGCACATATATCAGGTACTTGGGGTGATACCTTATCCGAAAATAGTAGATTCTCATTTGGAGCTGATGGTAATTTTGGTGTGGGATCAGGTACATTTGGTTCTGGTTCTGGTACTAATGATCATATATCTATGTTTTGTTATGAAGGAGCTGGTAGAGGAATAAGATTTTGTTCAACTACAGATGGAGCAACCAAAAAATTTTCTGAAATGACTACTCGTATGATTATTCAAGGAGATACTGGTAATATTGGTATTGGTAATACTGCTCCTACAGCACAATTCCAAGTAGGTCCAACTACAAGTCAAACAAGTCTTAGATCAGGTGTCGCTTTACTCGGTGGTGATTCTGGTGGTGCTAATGAATTAATGGCATTAGGTCTAATTAACTCCAGAACAGCAGCAGTAGGTAATGCTGTTGCGATTGGATTCCATCTTGCTAGTAATTGGTCACCAACTGGTAAAATTACAACAGTATGTACCAATGTAGCCGGTGCTGATTCTGATATGACTTTTTCATTATATACAGCAGATAGTTTACAAGAACGAATGAGAATTACTTCAGCTGGTAATGTTGGGATTGGATATAGTAGTCCTTCTGGACAACTAGCTATTAATTGTACAAATGCTGCTACTGATTATTATAATGAATATCATGATATTAATATCCCAAGTTATTTATCATTCGGTAATGCTCGTGCTGGAAATCTATCATATATGGGTATTAATTGTAGATTAACTACTAGTATTACTAATGCTTCTGGAACACCATATAGTAATAATGGTAATCAAACTGGAAATTTCTTTAAACCAGTTTATGCTGGTCACGCAACTGCTGTTATGACTTTATGGGAAATGAATTGGAATGGTGATCTACATTTGAAGAGTAATAAACACGCGACTACTAGCACTCAACAAAAATCAGATACATTCTCTCATATATTATGTATTCAAGGTTCTTCTCGTAATATTTGTATTGGTGGTGACTCTTATGATGAAAAATTAAATGTCCAAGGTGCTATTAAAATTGGTAATGCTTCTGGAACAACTGATGGTACTATTAGATGGACAGGTTCTGACTTCGAAGGTAGAAAAGCAAGTAATTGGGTTTCTCTTACCGCAACAGGTGGTTCTTCTCCTTGGACTGAAGTAAGTACGGAAGTATATTATGCTGGTAATGTTGGTATTGGTACTACTAATCCCCAATGTCCTGGTGATATTGGTTTACATATTCATTCTGGAAGTAGTGGTTCTGTATTTACTTGTTATACAAACGGAACAACTGGTGCTGGTACAAGCAATGGTGTTCAAATCGGTCTTGATGGAAATGAAAATGGTTGTATTAAAGTTAAAGAGGATAAACATTTCTATATTTGGACTAATAATACTGAACGATTAAGAATCAAAAATAATGGTTATGTTGGTATTGGAACTAATGATCCCGCTTATAAATTAGAAGTTAATGGTCTTATGGGTTTTACTACTGCAGATGCTGATAAAATTATATTAACTAATGTTGCGAATGGTTCTAAAATATCTCACTCATCTGGTTGGTCTGTTGATATGTATGCTGGTAAAGAATCTAACGCAGGGCAATCTGGTCAATTTAGATGGTTTACAGGTAATAGTTCGGCTTGGGTTGAAAGAATGAGAATGACAAATGCAGGTAATGTTGGTATTGGTGTAGATGATCCAAAATGGGACTTATCTGTTAATCAAACAATTACAGTTGGAGCTTTTCATGCTACAGGAGGTGGAGGAAATGCAATGTCGACAGCAAATACATCGGCTGATTATGGTTTAAGAGTTGCTGGTTACGCAATAAATCAACCTGGTAAAATACAAATAGCATATTTAGATGATAATTATTACTTTGGGATGGGAATGCCAATAGAAGTTGGTAGAATTGGATTTGCTATAAACGAGAATAGTGCTAATACGTCACATACAACAGGTAAAGCAGTAAATATAGCAGAAATCACTTCTTATACACACGTTTCCAATCAGTTTGATGGTAGTTTAATTTTTAGAACATCTGATGGAGATACAAATGGTCCTTCGCTTGGTGATAGAATGATAATTGCTAAAAATGGTTATGTTGGTATTGGTAATAGTAGTCCAGCACAAGCACTTGCTGTTACTGGTAATATTGTTGCTTCTGGAAATGTTGTTGCTTATGGTTCAGTTTCTGATAGAAGATTAAAAGAAAATATTGCTGATCTTTCTAGTGCTTCTTCTTTAGAAAAAGTATTAAATATGAGAACAGTTTCCTTTAAATGGGTTGAAAATTTAGCAAACGAACAAAGAAGAGGAAAACAAGATGATGGTTTCATCGCCCAAGAAATCGAAGAAATGCTTCCAATGCTTGTTGGTGAAATTCAAGTTGAAGCACAAGATATTCCATATAAATATATCCATTATGATAAATTATCAGTTTATATGGCAGGTGCTATCCAAGAACAAAATAAACAAATTACCGAATTAAAAGAAGAAAATGCTACTCTTAAAGCACAATTAAACAGCATCTTAGAAAGATTAAGTGCGTTAGAATTAAATTAATCTAATTAATTTGAGTAATATTTATAATTATGTCTAAATACGATATTACTATAAATATAGAAATTATCCAAATATATATTTTATTATATAATCCATTAATTTGTTTATAGAAATTTTCAACATTAATAATATAAATACATTAAATGACAGACCCATATGGTACAGTACGCGCACAAATTCTAGACCTTCAAGGTAATGCTATTGGGGGACAACCAAGTGATAATGATTGGAGATTTATTGTTGATAATGAACAATTAAAATTTCAACATTATGATGCAACTGCTAATAGTGGAAATGGTGCTTTTCTTACTAGGCAATCCTTTGGTACTGGTCGGCTACTGATACCGTTATAGACTTAAATTTATTACTGCGGTTAATTTGATTGTCATAATATTGTAAAAATTTATATAAATATACCTTTCATTTTTATAAATATATCGTTTAATTATATTTATGAAACTGAATAATAAGAACATTGTCTTTATTGGTATGCCAAGTGCTGGAAAAAGTTATTGGGGCAGAAAATTAAGTAAAAAATATAATATAAATTTTATTGATGGTGATATTATTATTGAGAAAATATATGGTAAAAAATTAGGAGATATATTAAAAGATTTAGGAGAACAAGGTTTTTGTAAATATGAAGAAAAGGTACTCTGTCATCTAAGTTGTCGTAATACAATTATTTCTCCAGGAGGTAGTGTAATTTATAGTGATAAAATAATGAAACATTTTAGAAAAATAAATAGTATAATTATTTATTTATTTGTAGATATCCAAACGTTAAGAGAAAGATTAAGTGATTTTAAGAAAAGAGGTATTGTTATAAAACCAGGAATGACATTTCAAGATTTATTTGATGAAAGAAATGTGTTATATCATAAATATTGTGATATTATGGTAGATTGCCGAAATAAAACAAAACAAGAACTTTTTAAAGAACTTTCAACAATTATTTTTAATAAAACAAAGAGTAAATTATAAATATATTTATAATTTTGTATATATAAACCAAATACATAAAACTATATATTTGGTATATAATAATTTTATTGTATAATCCATTCATTTGTTTATATAAATTTTCAACATTAATAATATAAACACATTAAATGACAGACCCATATGGTACAGTACGCGCACAAATTATTGATCTTCAAGGTAATGCTATTGGAGGACAACCAAGTGATAATGATTGGAGATTAATTGTTGATAATGAACAACTTAAATTTCAACATTATGATGCAACTGCTAATAGTGGAAATGGTGCTTTTCTTACTAGGCAATCTTTTGGTACTGGTTTAACTGGTATTAATGTTGTTCCTCAAGGTACTTATAGTATTAATGGAAATCTTCAGGTAACCGAGGATTTAACCGTTGATGGTGGTTCTTTATTCGTTGATGCTTCTACCAATAGAGTTGGTTTTGGTACTTTAACTCCATCCACACCAGTTCATATAGTAGGTAATGCTTATATCGATGGTGATCTTACTGTTACAGGAAATACTGCTCTTAGTTCTTCCTCTGTATGGACTAAAACTGGAGGAACAAATGAAGTTTATTATACTGGCGCTAATGTTGGTATTGGTACTAATGACCCAGTAGCTCAATTAGATGTTCTTGGAACTTCTAAATTTACTGGAGAAATGACTATGAAAGGTCATATTATTCCGGATACCACTAATACTTATGATTTAGGTAGTACTACTAAAACTTTTAGGCATGTATACGTTGGTCCAGGATCTCTTTATGTTAATGGTAAACAAGTCGTTACTGATGATTCTGGTACTATTACTATTTCTACTGATATTAATCAAAATTTAAGTTTAAAAACTTCTGGTTCTGGTAATGTCCAAATTAATGCTGTTGGAACTGGTGATCTCGAATTCGGAGCTGGTGGTATTAT
>Ga0208523_1000143_pt1 | contig 16104 bp, 18 predicted proteins | sample ETNtaG_17_FD_185770 | JGI IMG/M metagenome (GOLD analysis project Ga0208523, IMG submission 185770) | Marine microbial and viral communities from oxygen minimum zone, Eastern Pacific Ocean - ETNP201302PF82A (SPAdes) (version 2) | ecosystem: Environmental > Aquatic > Marine > Oceanic ...
AAGTTTGTTGTTTATATTTAAAATATATGTCGTTATACTTTTCAAACAATTAAATATCAGGGCAGGTTACGTGTCCTAAGACCTCTTAATGTTAATTAATTAATGTTAAGAAAGGTTAATGTAACGGAGCAACTGGTTTTTAAAATATGCATTTATTTCAGAACGAAATTCAATTATATTATATACACCACGACTTGTTTACTTTCGGGCTTTAGAAATTGGTCAATTCTTTTTTATAGAATCTGATGGCAGTATTGCTATGAGGCAATTTTATGATCTTGAAACATATTCTAATTTTAATATATTAAATGATTTTAGATTATGCGATTTTCCAATATGTCAAATTACACATGATAATAATAACAAAGAAAGATGTTTAGGAATTGTTAGTGAATATGATGATTTTTCATTTAATTATTTAAAACGACAAACTTATTTAAGAATCCGTTGGGGCAAATTTTTTCCAAATAAAATATAGTTTATAAAAAATATATGAATAAGGGACTGGAAATTTAAGTTTTATATTTAAATTTAAAAATTAAAATAATTTATTCACTACTCCAATTCATATATTCTTCATCATCATTATTATCTGTAAAATAGTCATCATTTTCAGAATCATAATACTTTTTTTTCATATTTCTTTCTAAGTGTAATGGTTCAGCAGGACGAAAATGATAAGGATGAGCATGAGAAAGAGCATTCTTTTTTCGTTCATTTCTTTTTTTCTGTGCTTGTTTCATAGCATTTTGTCTCTTTTCCCTTTCAATTCTTCTTTTTTCATCTAAATTTTGATAACATTGTTTGATATGTTGAATAACATTTTTTTTACCCCAAGGATTATTAGTTTTTTTAATATCTACTTGTTTTTTTTTTTCTACTGGTTTAACAACTTGTTTTGTAGATGTTTTAACAGAAAGTGAAGGAAACATTTCAACTAATGTTTCTTTTGGTTTATTTACAGAAACGTTAGTTGAAATTCGTGTATCTTTTGTATTAGAATATTGTGTTTTATATTTTTGTGAAAATTTATTAGAAAAAGTATTTTTTTCATAAGAATTGAATTTATTTCTTTGTGAGAATTTACTATAATTATTACTATTTTCATTATTATTTCTTTGTGAAAATTTTGTATTATTATAGCCATTGCCATTATAATTTGTTCTTGATTTTTGTCCATATCTAGATACTTCTTGTGAAGAAGAAGATGATGGTCTTTGAAAACGATTATTATTCATTTTTAAAAATTTATATTAATAAATTAAATTTACTTTATATTAACTTTATATTAACTTTTAAGTATTATTATTTTTAGTGTCGTTATTTTCAATTTTATTTTCATTTAATTTTTTAATTTAAAAATTAAAAATGATTTTGTATATAATTAAGCAAAATACAAATTAAATAAGATTAATTTAATTTTTAATAAAGATTTATTATTATTTATATTTAAAAGATGGCACGACGATCACAAAAAATAAAAAAATCTTTAAATACGTTTTTTAATTATACAGAACAAGGTCGCTATAAATTTAAAGTAAATTCTTATCTTGTAAATTTTGAAAGAAATACTGACGAAAATGATAATAATATTCCATCATGTTCCTGTAATAATTATGATGAAAATACTTTTTGTGAACATGTATATTATATTTTACTTTTCTTTTTTAAAGTAAATGTTAGAAATAGAATACTCCGGAAAAACAAATTCACAGATAATGAATTAGAAAATATTTTTTTAAAACAATATCGTTTAGTGTCGGCATCGTATGTTAGAAGAGTTCCTAGAGTACGACTTCAAAGAAGAATTCGCCCTCAACCTCCTGCTCGGAGGCGAATTCTTGTTAGACGTGCACCTGCTCGGAGAAGAATAAGTGTTAGACGACCTGTTCGAGAACGAATTGGTAGATATCAACCACAACCACCTTCAGAACCTCGTCCTCCTTCTAGGAGACCTAATAGAAATTCTGTACATAGAAGAAGACGATTTGTTGATGTATTAGCATCTTCTTATAGGAATGATGAATCCAGAGAAGCAGGGCAGCCGGCTATTCCTATTTTAGTACCAGATGAAAATCCACTCAATAATTTAAGACACAGAGTTGAGAATCTTCAAAGAAGATTAAGACGTTCTCCTAATAGAGTTGATTTACATATTCCACGACCGCGTGTTTTCATTAATCATAATCAAGGAAATGATGGAGAAATTTTTCCATCACCAATTCGTCGTATAAGTAATACAAGGCATATTGCTAGTATTGCAATATTGAATTCACCTCAACGAAATATAACAAGTGAAGATAAGTGTACAATTTGTTTAAATCAATTGTATGAAAATAATGGAATTGTTACTAGATGTTCTGTATGTTCAAATGATTTTCATAATCTGTGTCTAGATACATGGATTGTATCAAAAATTAGACGATATACACCACCTTCTTGTCCATTATGTAGAAGTAGGATAAATTTATATTAAATAATGTAAAATATATAAACCAGTCCCAATTTTATATTAAAAATTATGCATCAGTACATTCAAAAAATAGTAATTTTTTGATACCAATTAAATCATCGCTTTCAATAAGCGCATTTTCTTGTTCAATATCTAATTTAAATTGAACAGGTGGATTTTTATATTTTTCCAACTTATAACGATATTCATCAAAATATTTATTATTAAGAATACATTCACTATTAGGTCGTAATGAATAATTAAATGACAACATTGATTCAATTAATTCCAAAAGTGTATTTGACACTGGTTCATAAATATCAGTCAAATTATTTGGATTATTGTATTTTGTCTCTTTTTTTCTAAAAAATTGAGAAAAAGTTTTTTTTTGAATTTTTTTTGATTCTTTTTTTTTTATTCTGTTACCATATTCATAAATTGATAAATCGCTATGAGGCACGTTAAGGATATTCATAATTAATTTTACTAAATGTAAATAATTATCAGCATGAAATAATGGTTCTTTTATAATAAGTTCTACCATTATACACCCAATTGACCAAATATCTATTTTATGTTCGTATTCTTTTGGTGAAAGAACTACCTCTGGTGCTCTATACCATCTTGTTACTACATATTCTGTCATATTGGAATCATAAGACCGAGATAAACCAAAATCAATAATTTTTATTGTAGAATCTTTATTGATAATTATATTGCTTGGTTTTAAATCACGATGTATGATATTTGCAGAATGTAAATGCTTTACACCTGATAGCATTTGAAATAAGATAAATTTGTAATGTTCTTCTGATAGGTGAACATTATTTTTTCTATATTTATAAATTAATTCATGTAAATCTGTATCTCCTCTTTCAGTAATTATAGATATTGTATTAAAATTTTTTTCATAACCATTTACATTAACATCAATTAAACTGAGAATATTGGGATGACTATATTTTGTACAAAATTTAAGAATTTTAATTTCTCTTAAAATTCTAATTGAATCACATGCATTATCTAAATCTTTAATCACTTTAATAGCTACCTTTTTCCCATCTTGATCATTGTATGCGGATACAGTTCCATAAGCTCCTTCTCCAATTTTTTTAGAGAATTTGTATTTTGTTTTTCTTAAAAAATTCATTGTAGTGTCTACCTATTTAATTTACGTTAATAATTAAAAATTCAATTTTGATTTATTGTTAAATTAATTTATTTTATTAGTATATATAAATAATAAAATGTCTTTAGCATCTTCTCTTAAAAAAGCCTTTATAGCAGCAATTATTGCTGGAATTTTAAATGCAATATTAGCAGCAGTAAATGTTGCACAATATATTCCAAAAACTCAATTCCCATTTATTACTCAAATCATAGCTCAATTAGAATCTCATAAAATTAGAATGATAGAATCTTCAATTGTTGTAACAATAATTGCATTAGTTGCTGGAATAATTGCCAGTTTTTTTTAAATTAAAAAATATGTAAAAAAAATATAAATTTAAATATATTGATATAAATCATAATATGAATATATTTAAAAGATTAAGATATTTAATATTTAATTCTTCTTATGAACATGATTATGAATATCAATCAGAAGAAAAATCTGAAAATTTTTATTATTTAGCATTATTAAAAAATGCTGATGTAGTTTATGGTGCTTCAATTCATGGGTTATGGCCTAATTATGCTAATGGAAGTTATCCATCATTTTGTAAAAATGTAGAATTTGATTTTGATAAATTATCTCCTATAATCAAAGAACTGAGAGATTATTGGGATTTACCAGGAGATATTGGAAAAGATGAAATTAGTTTTTGGCAACATGAATATAAAAAACATGGTAGTTGTATGTTTATTGAATTAACAGAATTAGAATATTTCAAAAAAGCATTAGAACTATATTTTTATATAATGGAAAATGGTATTGATATTGAAAAGTATAGAAAGGGCAAAAACTATATGATTCCTTTTGATTTGGATTTTAAATTAAGCGAAAAATAATTTTTGCTATTTTGATTAATGTATTAAATTTAATTAAATAATTTTTACAACTTTGTCAAAATATTCTTTGGAAATTTCACATCCTTTAAATTTTCTACCTGTGTTTTTAGATGCAATAGCAGTAGTCCCACCTCCTAAAAAGGTATCGACTATTAAATCTCCTTTTTTAGAATGTTTTTCAATAAGTGCTTCAAATAATTTCAAACTTTTTTGTGTTGGATGAAAACGATTTTTCCCACCTTGTAAAGGAAATTCGTAAATCCCCTTATCATATTTTGAATTAAAGGTTGGCTTTCCACCTTTTATAGCAGTTAAAGCAATTTCTCTACAATTTGTCAAATAATTTCTTGAACTATTTAATGGTTGTGGATTAGTTTTAATCCATTCAATAAAACGGATTTGTTTAAATTTATATTTATCAAGTAAATTTTTTAAATCCGTTATTTTCCATAAATCAAAGAAAATAATACAAGTCCCGCCTTTTTTTAATTTCTTATAAAATATTTTGATAAATTGTTCCAATTCCTCTATTGTAAAATCTTTATCCCATTGACCGTAATCAGTTTTAACAGCAAATTTCTTACCGTAAATAGTTCCATATTTCAAATAATTTTGTTTTTGTTTTTCCTTTTGTTTTAAAACTTTAGCATCTTTTTCATCAATCTTATTATTTTTGACATGTTTTTTCCAAAATTCATTCCATTCTTTTTCAGTCTTACTTAATTTTTTAAGATTATGTTTAACATCAATATAATGTTGATTCATTCCAGTTTTTTCATTTGAAATAATATAAGGTGGGTCAGTAAGTATTAAGTCAATTGTATTATCTGCAATTCCATTTAAATATTCTAATCCTTCACCATTTTTAATTTCTATATTGGATTCTTCATCTATATATTCTTTTATAACTTCAACTTCTACTATAGGTAGATTTTTTATTTCTTCAGATTCTTCAGGTTCTATGATTGGTAAATTTTCTACAATTTCATTCGATATTTCTTTTGATGGTTCACATTTTTTTTTGTTTTCAAGATGTCTTTTAACATTGGTTAAAAGTTTTTTACAAATAGGACAAGGTTTTTTCCCCATTCAATTTAATAATTATTCTTATATTTTAATTATTAAATCAATTTTATTTTACTTATTTATTGAAATGTACAATGTTCATTTATTAATTTTCGTAATAAATATTGAAAAGGACTATCTAAATTTGAATTCCTTTTAACAGAAATTAATGTATAATCAAGACCATTATTTGTAGCAAGATTACGAGCATATGTTTCACTAAAGCGTAAAGGGGGATTTAGATCAACTTTATTTACACATAATAAAACAGGTATATTTTGACAAATACGCTGAATATCTTGTAATATCGTGGGAACTCTCTGATAACTTGCTCGGCAAGATTGGTCAACCATAATAATAGCAGCATTTGCTCCAACATAGTATCCGTCTCTTAGTCCACCAAAACGTTCTTGTCCAGCACAATCCCATATATTAAATGCAACTTGTCCGCAATTAGTATTAATTCTACATACATTAACTTCTACCCCTAAAGTTGCTACATAATGTCTATCAAATTGTCCTGTTTTTAAACGTTTAATAAATGTTGTTTTTCCAACACCTCCAGCACCATCAATTATAATTTTAAATTGATTTGTAGCCATTTTATTTTATTAAATTTTCTTTAAATCAATTTTTATTTTTTTTTTTTTAATATTACACTTAATTCAGTATTCATTTTTTTCCATCTATTTCTTTTTAACATGAAATTATATAACCTTTTATTCAAAATAGATTGTAATTTTATATTAATATTTAGTTGTTCAAGTTGTTCAAGTAAATTAGAAAAAATTCCACAATTTCTAAATTTTGGATATATAAATATTGAACATATTATCATCATATCACTTTCCCACGTTACAACAATAGTTCCGTATTGCGATGTTAATTCTCTCTGAATTCGATATTTTAGCGGCAAATTTAACCATATTTTTATTTTTTTAAATAAGATAGTGTCAACAATCATTTATATAAATTGTAATATTTATAACATATTTATATAAATATTAATCACAAAACTTAATAAAATATGTATTAAGTTTAATTTATTTTTTGTATATAAATGTATACAACTAATAGTATATACTAATGGAATCAAATACAAAAGTATGGATAAAGAAAAGAAATATATGGTTCTCTGGTATTATTGTATCTAAAAACGAAGATCAAGTCTTAATAAAATTTGATCATAATAAAAAAACAGAGATCATTGATGACTTTTCAAATATAAAATTAAAAAATCAAAATGGTGATAATGTTGATGATTTGATGAATCTTCAACATTTAAATGAACCTTCGATGTTGAATGCCTTATTTAATCGATACAAGAAAAATACAATATATACATATACTGGACCCATTTTAATAGCCATCAATCCTTTCAAAAATTTAGGGATATACGATGATGGAAATATCAAAAATTTTAATAATAATCAAATAGAGAATCCTCATTTATATGGAGTAGTTAGTAAAGTTTATGAAAATATAAAAAAAAATAAAGGAAACCAATCTGTTTTAATTAGTGGAAATAGTGGAAGTGGTAAAACTTTTTCAACACGATATATAATGAAATATTTATCAAAAGTTAGTTCAAATTTTGATACAAATGAAAATACTGTAGAACGAAAACTTTTAGAATCTAATCCAATATTGGAAGCATTTGGAAATGCAAAGACATTGATGAATGATAATTCTAGTCGTTTTGGTAAGTATATAAAGATTTTTTTTGATGATGATAGTAGAATAACTGGTGCTAATATAGAAACTTATTTATTAGAAAAGATTAGATTAATTAATCAAAAAGATGGAGAGAGAAATTTTCATATCTTTTATTTGATTTTATCAGGTATGAGTAATACTGCTAAACAAAAATATAATCTAACAAAAGTAGATGATTATACAATTTTAAATAATAGTAAGTGTTATTTACGAGATGATGGTATTAGTGATAAAGATCAATATAAAGAATTAATACAATCTTTTCATATTATGAACTTTACTGAAACAGATATTGAAAATATTTTTTCAATTATATCTGCTATTTTACACTTAGGTAATATTGTCATAAAAGATAATCAGGTTATAGATAGTTTTTCATTAAAATGTGCTAGTAAAATGCTTTCTATTGAATATAATGATTTGAAAAAATGTTTTCTTCAAAAGGAAATAACAGTTAATGATGAAACTTTCATTAAACCTTTGAAAGATATAGAATCTTATAATGTAATTACTACAATGATCAAAGTAATTTATGAAAATATGTTTAATTGGATTGTAAAAAGAATTAACAAAAATTTTATTAAAACAGATTACAAACAATTTATAGGATTATTAGATATTTTTGGTTTTGAAGTATTTTATAAAAATAATTTTGAACAAATCTGTATTAATTATGCTAATGAAAGTTTACAACAACAATTTAATAAATATATTTTAAAAAATGAACAGAAATTGTATGAAGAAGAACAAATTGACTGGGATTTTATTGATTTTCCAGATAATAAGGAATGTTTAGATTTATTTGAATTTAAAAGTCATGGTCTTTTATCAAAATTTGATGAAGAATGTTTATTTCCAAATGGAAATGATAATACTTTATATGATAAGATTTGTAAATATTCGGAAACTAGAGATAGTTTAAATATAACTAATATGGAAAGAATTGATAAATTATTTACAATAGAACATTATCCTGGTAAAGTAACCTATAATATTCATGGTTTTGTTTCAAAAAATAAGGATATATTGAATAGTTGTGCTGTAAAATGTCTATTTAAATCAAATAACAAAATTTTTAAAACATTCGACAAAAATTTACTATTGAGTTTAACAACTTTATCTTCAATTAGTATTTCCAAACAATTTCAAAATCAATTGAAAGAGTTATTGGAAACTATTAACAAAACAACTCCTCACTATATAAGATGTCTTAAACCCAATGATAAAAATAAACCAGATTCTTTTCAAAATAATCAAATTGTTAATCAATTAAAATATAGTGGTGTTTTGGAGGCAATCAAAATTTCAAGACACGGATATCCAATACGAATGGCTCACGAAGACTTTAATGATAAATATTATATGTTATTTGATAAAGTTGACTTTGATAATAAACAATTGATATCTATTTTAAAGAATGAGAAATTGGAAATAGATAATGGAAAATATCAAGTAGGTATTACTAAAATTTTTCTCAAAAAAGATGATTATGAGAAAATTGAATCAATGCGAAATAATTTACTTAATAAATCGGCAATAACTATTCAAAAAATATTTAAAGGATGGAGAATTAAAAATTGGTATATTAATTATAAAAAATCAGTAATTATTGCTCAAAAGTATGCCAGAGGATATTTAGCAAAACAAAGAGTTAAAAGAATAAGAAAAAATTTATCTTCTATTAAAATTCAATCATTATTTAGAGGATATATTGCTAGAAAAAATTATAGAAAGACAATCAAATTAATAATATTTATGCAGAGAAGGGTAAGACAAAAAATTAAAAAACGGAAATATAGAGATAATTATAAAAATTATTGTGCTTCTAAAATTAAAAGCACTTGGAAAATGTATCTTATTCGCAAACAATTTATTCAATATAGACATTCAATAATTGCGATTCAATGTCATATCAAAAGATTACTGGCAAAAAATTTATTAATAAAATTAAGGAAAGAAAAATATAATCTAGATAAGTTAAGAAATCAAAATAATTTATTACTAAACAATTTAAATTCTTTACAGGAAGATTATTTGAAACAACAAGCATTAATGAATCAAATGAGAATGAAAATGAAACAACAAGAAAGAGAGAATTTTCAAAAAGAAGAAAATTCGCGATTATTAAATGAATTAAATTCTGAAAAAATAGAAGATGTTTTATATAAAAATTTTGAATTATCAAACATTATAAATGATTATAAACAGAATGAAGAAGAAAGTAAGCAATTATTAGAAGATGCTACAATACAAAATAATCAAGATGCTGAAACTAAATTATTACTTGCTATGAAAATAAATGAATTGTTATTAAAACATAATAATGCAGTAGAAGAATTGAGAAGACTTCAGGCAAATGATAATAATGTATCATTTTTTAGTTTTATTAGACAATTTTTCCAATAATTATATTTCTATATTTATATTAATATAGATGACTAAATCAAAAATATTTATCATTATAGTAATATGTATTATCACTTTAATAATTTTATTAGATAATAAGTATGAAGGTTTTATTACAAATGCTCTTAAAGAAAGTTCTACTTTAATTTTACTTAAAGATCCAAATGATAATCCAAAAAAGTGCAAAATTAAATTATTAGAGAAAGGAATAAAATTATCTGGTCCTAATTGTTGTATAGAAATTGATGAAAAAAATAATCATTGTAATAGTAAATTGATTACTTGTTCTACTGGTATTTTAGGAGCATTTCATTATAAACCTAAAAAAGCAATAAATTTTGTTAAAAAAATGAAAGACAAGAAAAAGAAAATAAAAAAATCATTTGGAAACAAAATTGATAAAAAAACTTTAAATACAGTTTTAGAATTATCTAATTTCAATGATAAAAATACTTTTAAAAAAGAAACAAAACATAAATTGAAAAGAATATCAATGTTGAAGGCTTTAAGCTTAGTTGATAAATATTCTAAAACTCTTGCTACACAAAATTGTGTAAGTCATTAAATCATGTATTTTACCTAACTCGACACTTCTATGATAAGCAGCCCAAATTGCTTTTGATAGATTTGAGCACAAACCATTTTTCTAAAACAGCTATTGCTTCAGCACTTGTTTCTCCAGGTTATTATATAAAAATATTTCAAGTCCCATTCAAAAATCAATTAAAATCTAGAACATACTGAACATATTCCATAAGGAATATCATCTATATCATTAGTAAATATTTGTTCTCCATTCGAAGAGTATATTTCTTCACATCTTTTACATTTAAAATCCATTGATTTTAAATAATTATCAACTATTTTCCAAATATTTGGTATCAATTTTTTTTCGGTTTTATTTCCCAAATTTAAAATTTCTGGTGATAGAGATTCTAGCCATTTTTTACAATGAATACAATATTTATTACAAGTTTCTAAATATTTAGAAAAATTATTTCCTGTACAAGAACCATTTAATTTTTTAAGAATTTTTTTGTTCTGATTGATATATTTATGACCACAAAAGGAACAATTTATACAATTTTTGCATACAATATCTAAAAGATAATCACATAGATTATTGGTGTTGTCAAATATATATATATTATTTAATGAATCATGGCAAGAATATTTAATCCCCGAGGGATGTATTTCAGATTCAAAAAAAAATCTCAATCGATTAATTGGATAATAATTTCCAATTATTGTTTTTTCTAAATTTACTAACATTTTCCAAGTATAGTTTTTATTGTTTTCCAATCGGAAAATTGTCATTTTATTAATACTTTTATTGTAGAAATTAAAATATTCTATTTTAATATAGTTTAAGTATGCCAATAAGAAAACATCAAGGTATCGTTCAAACAGGGGGGAAAAAAGGTAAATTAAAAAAAGGATATAAATATTCTGGAAAAAAACTTAAAAGTGGTTTGCCACAAATAGTTAAAGTTAAAAAATCTAAAGTTAAAAAATCTAAAAAGGGGGGTAAGGCATTAGCAACCGGATCATATGGTTGTATTTTTTCACCAGTTATTAAAAAATGTGATCCTACAAAGGATTATAGTGGCAAAGTTTCTAAACTTGCTTTAGAAGCAGACACTGATGGTTCTGAGGAATTGAATATGGGTTTATTATTGAATGGATATGATAGAGAATTTGAACATTTTTTGGGAGTTACAGAAAAGTGTGAAGTAAATCCTCGTGATAAATTTGATAATGCAAAAATTACTAAAGCTGATCGAGTAGAGTGTCCTGAATTAGAGATTGACAACAAATTACATGATAATCTTATTATGCCTAGTGCAAGAATTGGTCTTGATACCATATTTAAGGTGAAATCAAAGGTTAAATTCGGAATATCTGCTGATATGATAGGTAAAATTATTATGAAAACATGTGAATCTTGTAAAATATTAAGAGATAACGGAATTGCCCATTTTGATTTAAAAAATCAAAACATGATGTTAAAGTGGACAAATAAACCAAAAATGGAATCATTTCTTATTGATTTTGGTAAAGAATTTATGCCTGCATCTTGGAAGGAATTTTATAAAAACTTTCTAGAAAGATTTAACCCTATGACATATATATGGGCACCAGAAATTTGGCTCCAATATCGTTTGTTTATTAAATATCCCAAATTAACCAAGACTGAAAAGAAACTAAAAAAGGTTGATGATATAGATAGTTGGTTTCCAGAATATGTTATAAATTTAAAAAAAAGTGGAATATCTGGTTGGAAAAAATTTATTGATAAAGCAATGGTTTATCAAATGATAAATGGGATATTTTATTGGCTATCTTCTCCAGATTTTGATCATAATAAACCATTTAATTTTGTTCCTCATTTAAATAGTAATCCTATAAGATTTAATAACACAATTGAACAAATCTTTGTTGATAACTCAGAATTAAAAGATTTATTTATAGAAATGTTAACAATTAATCCTAATAATAGACCGACTTTAGAACAAGTTCAAAATAAATTAGAAGAGTTAAATTTTAAAAAAACTGAATGGAAATTTGAACCTAATGATGAAGCAAATTGGTAAGATAAGAATGGATATATAGGAAAACATCTTTATTATTTTCTATAGTAAGTTATATATAAAATGTCCAATAAATACCTAGATAAGTATGAAGATGTATTCAAATCTGAACCAAAATGTAATGTAAATTCAAAATATTTATGTGCTGATTTTCCATTTATGTGTTTATCTCAAGACAACATAAATAATAAAAAGAAGGAAAGTACACATGATTTTAATACAAGTTGTGTTCAAACTTTACCTAATAATTTTGGTGCCCCAATTGAATATAAAATGCTTAGTGAAGTTGATTCTAAAAAAATTTGTTCAAAGGTAAAAAAATTAACAAAACAATAAATATATATTTTTATCGTTTATTAAAATTGATTTTATGATATTTTAATCAATTTTAATCAACCAGAAATCTATTAAGAAATAAATTAAAAAATATGACTTCTATTATGAAAGGAAAAGTCTCTTTTAATGAAAAAATTGATTCATCTTCTCAAGATAATTTTGACGAATTATTTAAGAAAAGTATGACAAATTCTCATTATAATAATGTTGATAATGATTATCATAATGGTAATGCTGTTATAGATAATACATTTTATAGACCAACACGTGAAATTCAAGCAGAGTGTGTATTAGTTTGTGGGGCACCTGGTTCAGGAAAAACATCATGGGCAACAGAAAATTTTGCGAATGTATATTCTGCTGATGATTTTATGGTAAAAGATGGTGTATATCATTTTGATCCATTAAAATTAAGTATAAATCATAGACAATGTGAAGATCAAGTTATGGAATCATTATTTGAGGGAAAATGTGTTGTTTATTGTAATACAAATACTGCATTTACAGATTTCTGTAATATTATGCGAAAGATTAAGGATTCATTTTATAGAAAAAAGAATTTTTCATGTAAAGTTAGAATTATAAAGATGAAAGAATTATCAATTGAAGAATTAGTTGAAAGAGTGTCAGAAAAAGGAAATGGACACGGAGTTGAATTGTATAAATTAGTTAATATGACTAATCGTTTAAAATGGCTTTTTAATACATTTAACCCGATTTATTTTAGTTGGTGTTCTTTAGTATCTTTCAAGAAATTTCATGAATTAAATCACAATAACGAAATGAAATTTAATGGTCCTTATATGCCTGGACCAAATTCAAATTTTAAGAAAAATACTCGTCCATATAATCCACGCAGGAATAACAGACAATATTATGGTAATAAAAATTAAGATTTTTTATAAAAAAATTAAAGTTAATTTAAGTGGGACTGATTAAAAACTATCTTTAGATAAATGAATGAAGACTGGAGGGCTTGCAAATTTAGGTCCTACTTTATCAAAATATCCTGACTCTGTTCTCATTTTCATATAATCTTCATGATCTTGAAGAGTTGCCCATCTTCCCCAGACAACAATAGTTTCTTCATCGTCAGTAGAAAGACGACCTTCAGCAGAAACACAACCTTTGTGTGCTTTAGTAAGTTTAATACCATCTTCATCATTTTTTAATGAATCGAAGACTTCTTGTCTAAATTCTGGTTTAATTTTAATTAGAACTAAAATTGTTAATTCTGGTTCTACTGCTGGTTCTGATTGTTTTTTTGATTTAAAAATATTAAGGAATTTTTGTAGCATTTTAAGTTATAATTTATATATAAAAATAAATCCTTATATTATCATATTGATACTTTAATTGCTAATAATGAATGATAAGCTAATTAAAATTTTTAAAAATAAGAAAGAAAAAAGAACTCAATTAATTCTAATGTTAAGAATTAAACATACATTACCCGAAATTGCGGAATTGTTAGATTATCCAGATGGCGTTGTTATGCATTTCTTAATAAAAGGATTATTTGAATTGGATAAAAAGGAACAAGCAGAATATATATTCAAGAAATTAAAATTAAATAAATTAGATAGAGATGAATTTAAGTGTTTCATTAGGGAGAAAAGAAAACGGAAGAAAGAAGAAGGGGAAAACGAATAGGAAAAAAAAAATTAAAATCGATTTTTTAATAACCTATCCGAAGAAAGTTGTTTTTTTCCCTGTCATTTATTTATTTAAATATCAGTTTTAACTTTTTTCATTAGAAAATGTCTTGATGCTATTACAAAAAATAGTAGACTTTTTCTAGTCTTATTAATTTAGGATTGTAATATGATTCGGGACTGGGTTATAAAAGAACTAAGTTAGAATATTATAAATCAAATTTCAATTTCTTCTTCTTCAGATTCTTCATCAGAATCATAATTTTCAAAACCATAATGTTGTTTTAAAGATTTTAAAAAATCATTAACTAATTGATCATATTTTTTGTAATAAATATAAGTAATAATATTAGTGACATGTTTTTCATCCCTTGTCGCAGAGAACATGGATAGTTTAGTTTTTAAATTATCTAAAGCTTTTGTTAATAATGGTTTTGCTTTAATTTTTTTCCTAAACTTTTCAAAATCTAATAATGAACTTTGAATAAATATTTCATTATTAAAATTTAAAAATGCTTCCATTAATTCTTTTGATTTGATATTTTGTGAATGCATTAAATCAGAAAAAGTCTGATTTTCATTAATTCTATCTTTTAAAACTTTAATATATAAAGAACATCGCCTTTTTTGTTTACGTGCTGTTTTGGAATCAAATAATTTATGTTCTTCTAATCGTTCAATAAAGTTTACTAATTCTTCAGAAACACTATATAGACGTTTATTTTTATCTAAATCATTTTTTGTTAAAGGAAGACCTTTATTAATAGTTATAAATTCTTGATGAACTTCATCCATGTCATCACATTCAATATATCTAATCGTAAATCGTAATTTTGACATTTTTTTATAATCATCACCTGCTTCATTTAAAATTTGATTTAATGCTTGAAGACGATGTTGTCCGTCTATTAAAATTTTATTAGTTCTTTTACCACTTTTATTAATAAATGATGGCATTCCATCTGGTTGAATTGCTACAATAAATGGTAAACAATCATGTAATGTATTATTATATGTATCATAATATTGAAGTTGATAATTTTTAATATCTTGTACATGTTTTTTATTAATAGGTCTTTGATCATCATATACAGTTAAATTTTTGATTTCTTCTAAAGATTTATATCTAATTTTTCCATCAATTGTTTCGATAGAATATAGTGATTCATCAAGTTCTTCTTTTAATTTTTTATTTGATACTTTTTGTTTATCATATTTTTTTTCCCATTTTTTTGCTTTTTTTTTCCATTTTTCCACTTCATCTAATGCACCTTCATATTGTAATTTCAGCATTGCTTCTAAATTATCAATATCTTCTTCTTCTTCTGATTCACTATCTTCACTATCTTCATATTTTTCTTCATTTTCAACATATTCTTCATTTTCATTTTCTGAAATATCATTGAAAGAATCTTGTTCTTCAATTATTTCAGGTTCTGACACTTTTTGATTTGAATTGCTAAAAAAATTACCAAACATTTTGAAATTTTTAAAATTATATCGTTATTATTAATATACATATAAGTAATGTTCTTCAATTTTAATTTATTATTCTGAAGACGGGTCAGTCAACGCCCACAGTTTTAATCTCTAAAGTCGCCATATGGGCGTTGACTGAAACCGATTTAAAAAAGCCCATTTTTGACATCTCTTTATTCAAAAAGTAAGACTGATCAGTCTTGTCCCAAATGCAACAAAATAAAACTTTTTCTAAAAAATCATTTTATAATTTTTTTTTTCAAAAAAATGTAATTATAAATTTTTTTTTGAAATATAAAGTTTTTATTTTTCTTCGGCTCTCTCTCTCTCTATTTTTTACTAATTTTTGGAATAATAATTAGTAAATAATAATTCCCAGTATATATATTTT
>Ga0208523_1000144_pt1 | contig 16072 bp, 20 predicted proteins | sample ETNtaG_17_FD_185770 | JGI IMG/M metagenome (GOLD analysis project Ga0208523, IMG submission 185770) | Marine microbial and viral communities from oxygen minimum zone, Eastern Pacific Ocean - ETNP201302PF82A (SPAdes) (version 2) | ecosystem: Environmental > Aquatic > Marine > Oceanic ...
GTCAGCTCACCTCTTTCACTTTCATCCCACAACTGATTAGCGAAAGCGCAGTTGGCGAGGAGATTTGAAAATCAACCTTTTCCTTTGCATGTGCGCACAGCAGTCTTCAAGCCAACCGTGCCTATAAGCAGCACCGTATGCTCTACTATCCCCTTCAGCCCAATTGCTTCGAGAGGTATACTTCATGGCGGATTTCAAGCATCGCTCTTTAGTCCACTTTCGGCGCCTACCATTTTGGGGACTTTGCATGTGCGCGCAGCAGTCCTCAAACCAACCGTACCTGTGAGCGGCACTGTAGGCATTTTCATCCCCTTCACGCCATGCGCTCCGAGAGGTGTACTTCATGGAGGATGTCAAGCATTGCTCTTTAGTCCACTTTCGGCGCCTACCATTTTGGGGGCTTTGCATGTTCGCACAGCAGTCCTCAAACCAACCGTACCTGTGAGCAGCACGGTATGCATTTTCATCCCCTTCACGCCATGCTTTCCGAGAGGTGTACTTCATGGCGGATGTCAAGCATCGCTCTTTAGTCCACTTTCGGCGCCAACCATTTTGGGGGCTTTGCATGTGCGCACAACATTCCTCAAACCAACCATTTCTTATTGCGGCAATATAACTATTGTTATCCCCTTCACTCCAAGCGCTCCGAGTAGTGAACTTTTTGGCTGCTCTCAGACATCTCTCTTTGGTCCATTTTTGGTTTGGATTACGCATATGCTGACAGCAGTCATCAAGCCAACCGTGCCTTTGAGCAGCAGTATAAGCCTTTTGATCACCTTTGTTCCACGCGCTCCGAGAGGTATACTTCATAGCGGATGTCAAACATCGCTCTTTAGTCCATTTTTGCTTTGGTTTACGCATGTGTGCACAGCAGTCATCAAGCCAGCCGTACCTTTGAGCAGCAATATAAGCCTTTTTGTCTCCTTTGCTCCACGCGCTCCGAGAGGTATACTTCATAGCGGATGTCAAACATCGCTCTTTAGTCCATTTTTGCTTTGGTTTACGCATGTGCGCACAGCAGTCTTCAAGCCAACCGTGCCTATAAGCAGCACCGTATGCTCTACTATCCCCTTCAGCCCAATTGCTTCGAGAGGTATACTTCATAGCGGATGTCAAACATCGCTCTTTAGTCCATTTTTGTTTTTTAGGCGAATTCACAAAAGTTCCATATTTTACATTTCGCTGAAAGGTGTAAAAAAAACACCTTTGATAGAATATTTTCTCATAATAATGGCCAAGAAACCATTAGTCAATGGACATACACAGAGCTCACAAAGACAATCAATCAGCCGCGTTTTGTTTTTTAATAAATCGCTGGTTGGCGCTCAGTGCATCTAAATTATCAAAAATGCCTGACGGCTTAAAGCGCAGTGCGTGAAATGTAAGCTCGATATTCTTAATCGTTTCCTCGCAAACATGATCACAAAATGTTATCGTGTAAACCATGTCACCAAGCAATTTGCGAGAGCTTTCTACACGATGCCCCATCGAATCAAACATACTCATTGCATTGTCAATGGCTTTCTGCGCCCACTCGGGCTCTTTTTTCGGAACAAAAAACTTCCCGCTTAGACGTCCTTCTGAAGACACTTCGAACTCTACAGCAAGATCCACAGGGCGATAGCATGGGTACGGAGAATCTAAATCAATATTTGCGACCTGTCGGAAGTAGCACAAGCGAGTATTCTCTCCATCCACCCTTTGGCTAACCGTTGACATATAGCTGTCTTTTTCCGTGTTATCCATCAGTAGAAAACGTTCGGCAAGGGTATTGCGGATGGCAATGAGGACTTCTATTGAGGTCTTTTTATCTTCAGGTAGATATGGCAATTCTGATGCTGCGCTAACATTACCCACTACGCTCAAACCGAGGTTATGAATGATACTGTGAAATGTCCCGGTACTACAGTTTTGATAGCCTTTCTCCTCATACCGCTGCACCTGTCTGCTGCTTACCCCTGCCAACTTAGCGAAATCTTCCAATGTCATTTTGTTCGCAAGGCGAAAGTGCACGGGTATTGCGAGAAGATCCTTTAAGCTCTGTATGCGTTCTGAAGAGAAAGGGCCTATTGATTTGCGGTGGTACTCCGAGATCTCAGCTTCGATTAATTCTATACTGGCCGCAGCATCTTTATTGCCACTTCCCACCAGCAACCTCTTTTTCTTTTCAGCAGCCAAAAGTTGTTGTGTGCTTGTAATCATAAAACCTCCGCATATAGTCACTTGAGTCTATTGTATAGACATTTGTGTCCATGTAAAGTGAATTTTTGCACTTGTTTCTATGCTATTGTATTTAAGTGCCACATAAAACATGTTAAAGTATGGCCAAACAATTAGGGGTTTATATGAATTCAAATAAATCGAACGCATTACTTTTTGTTGCAATGGTTGCCATTGCGACCTCGCCACAAACAATAGATTGGGTGATCGATAAATACAATGATTCAACGTCAACTTATTTAGGAATGATCACCTGCTCTGATGGAAAAACCATGACAGGAACATCAGTTCACTCAGATCTGCCGGTGCCAGATTATGTTTTGGACGGTGACGGGAATAAACTACCTTGCGGTAAAGATGCCATCTTTATTCAAAATTAGTTTTCATTGCACTCGAAATCTATTTTACGAAATTAAACACAAAGACATAGAGAGCGTTATCTCTGCTGCAACACATTTTGAAAGTCGCTCTTTTAGGTCTCTTTGGCGGAATTTTGATGGTGGTTGTCGTTATTCGTCACACTCCAAACTTATCTTGTAAGGATCACTGACTACCTCTTGATAAGCGTTTCTTGCCATGCTTCACTATTGTGTGGCATGATGTTTTTGTAATTTTCAACCAGGGAAGATAACAAGTGAATATTGAGCATCACGTACGAAACTACAAAAGTAAAATTAGTGGAATTAACACTAAAGTGGCGCAGTTAAAAAAAGAAATAACGTCTTATAAACGCGCCTTGAAAACCCACGTTGATGCCTTCAGCAATCGCAATTTCCTGTCAAAACTTTTCGCGGGCATTCCATATCTATTTCGAAAAACATCGATGGATAACAGTATAGAGGATTTAAGCCGTAAGCTGTCACTCGCTCACAAGGAACAAGATGATGCTCTTCGTGTATTGGTCTTAGAGTCAGCCCGAGAGCTAATGCTCAATGGACCAGATGCTGAAAAACTCGTTAGATTAGAGCAAGAACACGCCATGCTTATCGCCTTGTTCGACTTAACGGAAAAAGCGGCAGTGAGCGGCGAGAACGCATTAAATGCCATTCAGAGCGCTATAACAAGTCTGAGCGAAGCTGAGAGCTTTGAGGTTTTGGATGCCGTAACGGACAGCAAACTAATCTCTTCGGTTTCTACCATTCAAAACTTTTCTGCTTCGGATGCAACAGAGCAGGTTAATCAAGCACTCAGTGATTTTCAACAAAGAATGAGTGAGCAGCAATTGCACTGGGGCGAAATCAAGCACAGCACGCTGATGGAAACGATTGATTTCGCGATGGATATGATGGTTGATAGCAGCCTGATTGACAGTTTAGGAAGCCTGTTTTCGTTGATATCTTTGTCCGAAACAAAAAATAAACTGATTCAGCTGCATGAGGAATTAGAGCCGATTGTCGCCAGTGTGACAGCTGAGAAAAAAAGAGATTCACTTCGCCTGTTGAGTCACGAGTCTGACTTGCAGTCATTGAAGTCGAATGAAAGAACAAAGGTCATCCCTTTACTTCGCGATCATGGCGTTGAAGTGACCCGCGAGTTCGCATCCTCTATCACCGACATCTACGCGCCATCGTATCAAAGTTAATGCAACAGATGCCGTGGCCTACATTTAGGTTGCAACCGGCCTTATTCCTATATGGCGATTACTCCGATATATTGCCATCACGCCATCGCTGATAAGATGGGGAAAGACCAAATCAAATATTGGAGTCTATCATGACGTAACGAACGGTAGGCTCCTTCTCCAGAATCATCACCAAAGAATTTAACTGTTGTATAGACTCCGCGTTCACTTCTATTTGCCATACGTTAAGCTCATCAATTTTGCCAATAACATACCCATCGATAAGTTTCGCTAGCTTAAGTGCTTCTGATTTATTACTAGACTCTTCTTTAAGTGCTACAAGAACATATTGGCCAACAATCTCATTGCCCAGTTCATCAATAATAATACTGTCTCTATAAGGGGCCACGAGATCACTCGCTGGAGCTTGAAGTTTCCCACAAGCTGCAATAGAAATCGTCAAAATTATTGTGGCAAGAAGTGCTTTCACTGTTTTCCTTGGTGCCTAGTTATATTTCCATTATACTCGTGCACACGAGTTGTATCAATTTCCATTCCGCCAAATTTTCGTCGACCTATATAATTGTAAAACGTCTATTCCCACATTATTCAAGGCATGATAATAGAGGGGGAACATGTCACTGCATAATGGATTACGCATGAGATGGTTACCACGAGAATATGCAAAAAGATTAAAGGACACTTGAAAACGCCTCTTAACGTGGGTGTGCCATTATGGTCGTAGCAATAAATGACGCTATGTGAAGATAGTGATGCTGATAATATTGATGCACGATAATACCCGAACAGTAATAAGCCAACTGTTGCCCACCACATATCACGGGACGGCGTATTAATCGGTCCTCCACCATTACCCCAAGTGTTAACGATTCCCATTTGATACATCATAACATTGTACAACAAAGGTGCCGTTAAAAGTCCACCAACAAAGTAAAGGAATAGATAGAGGTCTAGTTTTACCGTTTTGCTGTGATGGTATTCCCGCTTTTTTTTAGCAATAAAATTCAACATATTTACTCCCATACATTAAGGGGGCCTCCTCATTAAATTTAACAACTGTAGACTCAATCGAATCCAAATACACAGTGTGTTGCTTTGGTGGAACGTCAGGCGTCAACTTGGCCTCTGTCCCCTTGATAGGCAGTTCTATTCCCACACAGTAAATTTATTATAGCTTTATAAAGTTCACTATCACGCAGTCGGCGGAACACTGTCCTTTACATCCATCACTTGGATCTGGCTGGGTATCTGGGTGAACAGCTGCTCGTAAAGCACTAACAAGTTCGGCACCGGTATACGATGCATCAAGAGTCACCGTGCGGTCATAGAGTTGCTTATTGACGGAATAACAAACAAAATAAGTGTCGTTCAAAACGCTATCTCCTATAGCTTAAATGTGTCACCAGGCCTGACAACGCGCAGCCCCTTATCTTCACACAACTTCTGTTCATCACTGTTTGCAAGATGATAAAAAATGCAGCGTGAGAGTACGTTGTTCGTATATCGATCAAGTTCACCTATATAAGTGTGACTTGGCTGATCGAACATGGATAAATCATGGAAAATAACCTCACCTTGTGACGCCAGGGTGTTAATGATCTCGGGTATTGGTTTAGTATCACCAGTGTACAGAAAACGTCCAGGTAATGACAGTCCAAAACTGAACCCCATTTGATGGTGGCGATTTTCAAACACCTTGAATTTTAAACCATTGTGCCAAAAAGTGTCCGACACAGGTATAAGTTGAAATGCATCCCAAAAATTTGAATCCCCTTCTGCCAATGCGTGTTCAAGTGACGCCAATCTCTCATGGACAACAGCAACTAATTTAACAGGCGTATATAATTTTATAGGTGGTTTTTCAGAGAAGTACGCATTAAAGAATAGGTTCTCAAGACCACCAATGTGATCCAAGTGTCCGTGCGTGATGAAAATGGCTTCAGGATTTTCTTGATAATGATCTCGATAAGCATGGAAGGACGTAAAGCCAAAATCGATGACGAGCCGGCAGCGGCCAGACTCAAAGACGGCGCAACTGTTACCCAATGTTTTAGAATGGGCGTTCCCACACCCTAGAAAATGCATTTTAGCACGAGACATATGAATTCCTTTTTCGTGTCGAGTTCTTGCAAATAGTATCACACAATAATGTTTTTGTTACCTGTTGATGATTTTACACGAAATAGCAATTCGGCTCCCATATGTCATTGCCATATCATCCTGAGTTAATCACATAGGTTTGATGACAGGAAGTATGGATGAGAAATGCTCCGGTAATGCATTATGAGCTAAAAGGGCGATATTTCCCGGGCTGGCGTTTCTATTCCCATAACTGAATCATGAAACGCCGAGTACTTACCCGCAACTTCATGAAAGCGCTTCACAGTTGCCATTTCGATGGCATTGAAATACATTCGTTTTTATGTAACAGTAAAACAAATTAATAAACAAAGCAGGTTATTATGTTTTCTCAACCAGTAGCAACATTATTCGAATCGCCAAGTGATTTTTTGTGACGTAGTATTCACTCAGGCACAAGTTGAGCATTTGAGGTTTAATGTCATCGTTCAAAAGTAACCTTACTTCAGGTGGAACTAATGCTTCCGCACTGTTTCAATAAAGTAGTAAAGCTGTAGATACACTTTATGTGCATCTAAGCGCTGTATATGAGATGTTATTGTGGAATTGAATGTCGCTGTTAACTATTTGCTCACTTTGTTTTGCCTGGCTGGCGCTGTTGGCTTTATATATTTATCATGGAGGGCCTTTAGCGATAGATACAGAGATCGTTTTCAACAAGACAAAGAAGTAGACCTTTTTTGTTTAAGCTCAATTGGCCTTATTTTTGTAGCTGCTTTCGTTTTAATTTCTATCTGGTTACTCTTAACAACAGAGCCAACTGAGGTGATGTGTAGGAGTGGAGCTTGCTCATTTGGCCCTTATTCTTGGTCATTGGTGACTCTGTCATTTAGCCTAGCCTTATTCTTTGCGGTTTTCTTTTATGTCGCGATTATGCGCATTATTTCAACATCCTCTCCCCGGACGAAGTGAGAGCCTTTGTGCGCATTTAAAAACTGGTTGCGCAAAATTACAATGAGTCTATGCCTAAAACCAAAACGTAACCATATATCGAAACCAGATAAAATAAAACGGCCGGCATCAAATGCTTTGTTAATCTTTTGATATATTCAAAATTGGCATGAGCTTTACCCATAAATAAAATAAGACCAAGAAAACCGGTTATATGTAAGCCAAACCATACATCTTCATTTAAACCGCCAGCATAAAAATCGGCAGCAAATAGTCTCGATGTGCAATCAAATATTAGTGATAACAAAACGCTTACAGTGAATAGTGTCCATGCTAGCTTTGGTCTGTGTTCGTTTATCATTCTTTAGCTCAATGTAGGTCAAGTTTCCATTGCATTTTCGTTGTCTCTCAAATTAATGTGTTCAAATCTGATCGACCTAGATTAATTTTCATGTGAAACAAATTCTATCCAAGATGTGCGAACGGCAATCTCAACCTCGTCATCAATATAATGAAAAGGTGAGTTGCTTTTTAAGTAGTTTAAAACCTCTTTAAGGCTTTTAGCTGATTTTGGAAAACTTTTGTCGTTAAGCATATCTCTTGCAAAATCAGAAACAACGTCACCGCGACCTTTTTGTTTTTCCATCCAAGAATAGAAACCTGAAAATTCAAAGTTGCGCTCTTTTTGCTCAATAAAACATTCATCAACGACGTCCAATCCTAAGTTCTTGGCTCTTCCTGCTAAAACAGAAGCAATAAAAGCAAAATCCCTATCTTTCATCTCATATCTATCAATTTCGAGCACCCCCGCCTCCTCGTCTTCCAACTTATCAAACACAGACTCTAAAGAAACGGTTCTTTTTCTTGCGGCTGATAATATATGGCTATCCAGACTTTCTTCAGATTCATCCACAAGACCTGTTATTTTTCTTAACCTTGAAAACGACGGAAAAAGCTCAGTGATCATCGATGCTCTTTGATATCCATGGGCCCAATGTTTAGGGTACATATCAAAATGATCATCATACAAATAAATAGAGCCACGGATTTTTATGACGTCATACTCTGTCCCTTCCGTTTTTGCTTCAGCCTGTCTTTCAACAACATCAATAAATTCACCTTCATCTCCTGGGAAATCTTCACCTTGATAGTGTAAGTAAATAGAGTCCTCACCATATCGGTATGACAACATCGAAAAGACTACTGCTTGAGGAACTGTTTGATTTAACGCCTTGTTGAATTTGTATACAGTGTCCATTGCTTTAAATGCAATGGGTAAAGAAGACAGTAAGTGTGCCTCAGAGTTGAACCCTATGGAACGTGATAACAGCTCTTTTAAATTAGCTGTTTTTATCTTTACGCCATTGTCACTGAGGAGTTTTTTTATTGCAGCAACCGATTCGTTGTATTCTTTTTTTGTGTACAGCGTAACAAAGTCGTGAAAACCACAGTTATCTACACCGTTAATAAAATTGATGTGTTTCATACTCTACTCCATTCTTCTGTTTGTGAGTTATTACAACACCTCGTTTAAAAACTCACAAACCATAAAGTAAAAGCATGGTTGTCAGAAAATTTCCTTTGAGTCGAGGATTAGCTCTGGCAGGAGGCCAACGCACCGTAGTGACGTTTCAATATAATAACATAAATTTTATTAAAAAGCTTTAAATTTAGATGTAGGCATACAGACGCGTGTAATTGGTGAATGCTGAGTTGAAAAATTTTCGGCGATTCTATTCCCATACCGTCAATTGCATAGACACAGCAAAACAAACATGTTGTAATAAAAAAAGATTGATAATGGAAAACTTCCTATGAATATCGTTTACTTCAATGATCTTGTGAAATACCTGATGGCAGCAAGACAAAATGTTTTAGTTATATCATCAGCGACTCTTTTTGAAAAAGAAAATCTTCAGCTTAAAGTCATCAATGGGAACATCAAATTAGTTGAAAGCGATTTAACCATGCATGAAAACCTATTGCATTTGTTGCTAAAAAAACATTGGACCCCTTGCGATATAAAGTCCATTGTGGGCTATTGCGTGCTCATAGACTTGTTAACATCAATAAACGCTGACGACATTTCTCAAAATCCAGCATATTCGGTTATTAAGGATATATCCGATGGTGCTTGGCGCTCGGCATTTACCTCCAATGAAGAAATCGATAAATATAAAGCGCAAGTGGCTCGCTACAACAAGCTAACCGATAAAGAGCGCATTCTTATCAGTCTGGGAGAGATTAATGGAATGAGGGCCCCAGTAGACCCTCTGAGTAATAAAAGTTTATCAATATACGGGATGGAACAGCTTTTTATCGATAAAAGCGTATTCGCTTTTAGTAGAGAGATACCTGTAGGAGGTGATGTTATCTCCTTGAATGGCGAAAAGGCTTTAGTGACACATTTTGATTTTAAATACTATTTCGATGTGCGTATTCCTGAGCATGTTGTCGTCGATGAAATGCGTGATGAATACTCACTTATTGATGATTTTCATTATCGTGTCCAACACGTACCTACGAAAGATGGTAGTATAAGCACTTTTCGTTGTCAGAGCACAAAGCCAATTAGTCCAGCAATGACATGTTAATGGTGACTCATGAAAAAGTTGAAAACTGCCTTGAAAGCAATAAAGACAATCCGAATTTTGGATATGATTTTGTGAATTCAATCGCTTTTTTCACGATCCCATTGTCAATGTTTATAGGATTTTTAACAAGATTCAATCCAGAGCTCCAAGATACGGCGTTTCGTGAGTTGAAAATAGGGCCTGTTGTTTCCGTCTGTTTTTTTATCGTTTATTCTCCCTCTGACAGCCAACTATATAAAAACATGTGATATAATGTCTTCCGGCTTAACACTAAGCCATCCGACTAATCCAGCCGGTAAAGGACGCAGCAGTCCAGGTTAGCGCAACAATTTCGTTTTGCGCAGATCCCGGCTTATCATTTAAAAGGAAAAATGATATGGCACCCCCTATTGATATCAACAGGCTCAGAGTCCCTTCTGGCCGCACACTCGGTCAGTTCAGGAAAGACGCAAAGGCCATTAAAAGGACACACCGCATCCCTTTATCTCAGGCGCTGAATTCCGCTATACAGGAAGGCGGATTTTCAACGGTTTGGCAAACTCTGGCTCAGCATGCCAAGGCGATGGCGACAGGAACGGATGATGCGCCACCAGCACTCCCTGACGCAGAAAATACACTTATTTTAAATACATTCCCTGGCATGAACCGGCTTCCACTTATGTGCTGGGAGGATGCTATGGCAAGAGATCATCAAGTTTGTGACATCGTGGTCGACGGCACAGGAAACACACTGCATTTTGCATCCATGGCAGCGCATTTAAAAAATCTCAAGCTTGGTAGAGATATGTACCTGTTCGACTTGGCTGAACACGTACCTCACGGCCATTTATTCAACATCGATGCCGATACGCTTACGCATGTCGTTGGCGCTGTCACGGGGAATCCTGGCGTTGATTACAGTGACGTCATTGGTTGGCTTAAAGGCTCTTCTCACGATTTGTCAGAGGAAGATCTTACCCGGTTACAGGCATCAAAGAACCTTGGTCTTATGCGCCTCATTGATGAAACCGGCCGCAAGGGCATGAAACAAAATCACATTTTCAACACCAACAGCACCGCGATTTTCCATATGGGAGCGTCACCCCGGTGCACAGAGGAATACAACAGCACCGTCATTGATATTATGCGTATGGTTGAATTGGCTTTGATCTACAAGCCATCACTGCGAATCAGGTTGACGTTGATTTCACCGAGCAGGCGGGTAGCCATACCGCAGGACTTAATCGATATCTTGTATGCTCACGACCATGTGGAAACACTCATTTACGTTGATCCAGAGTTGATTGATGACGATCCTAACCATTGGGTATCACATGCATTTAAAAAGGCTGATTCCGCATTAGTACTGGTCGACCACAAGCAGCTTGTACCTCCTCATGCCGCCTGCGTGACGGACCAAATCATAGAAAACGCAAATGTTACCGACAACGTGGTTACGGGCACGCTTTTCAGTCAGGGCGGCTTGGTCGACACTCGGCATCGATTCGTCCTTCGCTGCGCTCCAGAGCCAGGCTCCCCCACTAAGGCGCACCACGCGGACGGCTCACCCATTGGCTAACAACAGAAAGGTTCTGGGAGCATCCCCAGAACCTTCTTAAACCACAAACATGGCCACTCATTTGCGAAACAGTCACACTCATCCGGCCGGCTCTATTCCCACATGGTGAACCATTAGGTATTTCCTAATAGTTGGATTTTATTTACACATCATCCTGTGCGGCAAGAATTGAAAGAACTGACAGTATGTTTTTTGTCATTAGGAAATCAAACATACCATTCGCATTCTGTTAATTGTTTTCTTCATGCATTTTTGCCACCACGTCGAAGGCCATCTTCGACACACGCTCTTCCTCTTCCCGCCGGAAGCGCTTTTCTTTCTCAAACTGCTCAACGGTTAGTTCAACAACGCTTATGTGAACATCCTCATCATGAATGGATGCCCACCCGATACGTCTGGTGTTGTGATGGTCAATGATGAGGTTAACTCTTTCATTACAGACATTACTGGAGAAGATAATCTCTTCTTCGTCTTGTGAGATAATATAACGAAGCTGTTCGTCTCGTATGACATCATAGCCTTTATCAGGGTAATGGTGGGAGAGAGTATTCAATACTTCCAACCGGTCCTCTCCAGCCTTTCCCCGACCATACCAGCGAGCACCGCTTTTGTATTGTTTTTGCTCTGGTATTTTAAGGGTTAACTCAGAGAAGTAAACGCCCCCGCTTCGCATCCTGTCCATCCAGATCTTAGCGTCCCCATCACTTAACTCATATGATGTTCCCCAATAGGGCCTTGGTGTCATCATTTTTGCAATATCAACAAGCGATTTATACATTTTTCCCCCTGTCGCTTAGGTAGGTTGGTTCGCCCGGTCCCGAGACGTGGGGTTATATTAAAGGATGGTGGCAATTTTGTCATCCGATTTTTATTCCCATATAAAACTAAAAATTAAAAACAAGAAGCTTAGATGCAGTAGTGAGAGCGATGACAGCAAAACCGGCAATTTCACACGTGTTAATCATCATAGACAGCTTCTTTAGCCCACAAAATGTATTGAGGCAACATTTAAAATGTGGTTCAATACATAACAATATAACAAACAGCAGAGTTCGTTTTTCAATGAAGGCAATTATATTAACTCACAAATCGTCACATCAATCACTTCTCTTTGTACCGGATACCATCTTAAGAAGTGAAGTTGAACTCAAAGCGTATTGTGACCAACTGTTTCCGAAAGGATGGAAAGGGTGGGTGCCTGCTACCGATGAAGAAGCAAGAGCGGGCAAGGTGCTCAGTAGCATGAAAAACGAGTCCTCATCAAAAAGAAACCCCTTTATCCATGAAAAACAAATTCAGCTAACCGAGGAGCAGAGTGAGTTTTTTCAAAAAACAGGTTTGGATATAAGAGTCCTTAAAAGGCGAACAATTGAAGAAGTGGAAGCCTGGTGGCGTAATGAGATGGGGGAAAAGCCTAAAAACATTATGGCAGCTATGGGCATATCTCGGGGCGTATTAAAGAGAATGCTCCGCAATGTAAGTAGAACCATAACGGACTTTGAGCGTTGGGATTATGAGTTATCCACAGGAGTTAGGGGTGCACTGAGAGTTTGGGTGTGCGATGTTGATAGTAAATTAAAACTACAAGCAGCTATTGAAAATAAAGAGTTGCAGTTAGACGGCAAAGATGTCATATACAGAGGCAAAAAGCTATCAGGTCTTGGACCTCACGCATTCGAAGAGTTGCAAGGTTTTTGTAGATAATATGGTTTTTGAGGCTTGAATCACTATATCCTATTGCAGCGCAAAGTGTGTTCCAAAATAGGCAAAACTCTACCATGTGAATTATATAAACCCATGGAGTATTAGGCCCATTTCATCTCCACATCGCTAAATTCATCACGTATAGACACATCTATCCCCACACGCACCAAACTCTAACCTAAAGGAGCCGAGAATGGTGCGAAAAATGAGCTGTGCGACCCCAAAACGACATGTTCATCTCATATGCGAGTCTATTCCCACATAGATAGCATTGCAACTTTAAAGCAAATTATTGGCAATAAAACAAAGTAATAATATATTAATGGTGGCGCATGGAAACAGTTGAGAAATACCTCGAAGGCAATAAAGATAATCAGAATTTTGGAACTGACTTTGTAAAGTTAATCGCTTTTTTCACGATCCCATTGTCGATGTTTATAGCATTTTTAACAAGATTCAATTCTGAGTTCCAAGAGATGGTGCTTCCTGAGTTGAAAATAGGAGCTGTTGTTTCCGTTGGTTTTTTTGTCATTTATCAGTTTGCTAAGTGGGATGACAAGCGGGAGCTAAAAAAGAATTCATAGAGCTTTAAATAGATTTTGTGTTATCATATAAACAAGAATTATTGTTTATGTCGTGGATTTAAAAATGAGACCTCAGTTAAGAATACCAACTAACCCAGACTACCGGTAAGATATATTTGCTTAAATCAGCACCTGTTATGCCAAAGTCGCCAGTGTGAGTGCTGGCGGTTCTATTCCCATGTTACTCTATGTAATAATATGACTTCCATATTGAAAATTTACTACATAAATGTTATGGTTTAAAAAATTCTTATCTGCCTCAATTAATATGAAAGTAAAATTGGCTATACTAACTGCCTTCCTGCTGTTTTCGTCCTCAGCTTACACGGGTGTTATAAGCAAAGGTGTCAAAGGCGCTGCCATCTATTTTGTTATCACAAAAGCCGTGCAACATGGCGGGCCCTTAGCAACCAGGCTTGCAGTAAAAAAGGTCAAAAAATACTTAATTAAAAACCCTGATAAAACATCAGCCGTTATTGGCTTTATGTCAGGTGTGGCAATAGAAAACGCAGAGATTGGCGAAAAAATGCGTTCTTTCATCGAGGCTGGTGATTTCATGAGTGAAGATGAAATCCATCAACTCAAGGAAGCCACCGCGCAATATCAGCAAGCGTATGCATATGTTGAATCACATATTGGCAACATAGATCCCAATTCACTGTGCGAAGGATTTGACGTGTCTCGGCTTGCAAGCGAAGACTTTTCAGGCTATGACACTGATCAAAATATTCCTGTCAGACTCTTTGACGTAGGCTCTTTTAAATCACTAAAGAAGGGAGAAGTTGTGGATGATGGAATGGAACACGACCACATCCCATCACTTGCCGCAATAAAAAAGTATGTTGCACAAAAAATGGGTGTAAGACGGCTTGCCGCCTCAAGCACGAACACGTTACGAAACAACACAACAGCAATTGAGATTGATAGCGGCACACACAAAAACGGTAGAACATGGTTTTACAAGAATAGTGCCTTGCAGAGCACCCTCGATGCGAAAGACTTGAGAGTGGCCACACTAAAGGACTTCGCCTATCACGTCATGAGCATAGGATACAACAGTAGCTTAATCTCTTCCCTTAGGCGGATTTATGTGCGCAATGCGACAATGTGTTTATACGAAAACAGGGGATGATTTTGAATTATGTAAACGTAGTAGAGAATAAAGAATACCAGTCTTTTTTTGCGGAGTGCTTTGTTTTCGAAGGTGGTAGATTTGTGTCTAATACGCCCCGTGAAAAAGAAGATTACCTCTTTAATGGCACGACCGATCCTGCGTCACTTGAACACAACCGACTTATAAAAGAAGGGTTTATCTTTTATAAATGGGATACGGGCGCGCTTTTTTTATTGCGCACCCATGATCCAGATGGCTATCCGGGCACCGTTTTTTATGTGGACAGTGAGTGCTCTGTGTATGCAGTGGGAAACACGCCATTTAACTTTGCTCATAACCTTGGTGACTCAATTATCGACATACACAGTGTGAGTGATAAAGAGGGCTTCTTTGAACAATGCCAAGCTGTTTTTGGCAACATAGAGAGGAGCTTCACGGAAAGCGATGCTGAATCATATTTGTATAATGAGTATCCTGATTTAGAATGAGTGGAATTCTATTCCCATATCGCGAACCTAAAAAATCAATAGGCTTATTAAGCTATATTCTCAATTATTACAATATATCAGTCGCCGAGCTGTTTCAGCGGCAGAGTTATTAAGGTGTTCCATGTATTTTTTGTTAACCAGCGATTCACACTTGGATGCTCGCACTCTCCATTTTGACACCGCATGCCTCCCTGCAATTCCCTCTTTGTAAGCCAAATCCGAATTCACTTTTATCCCATAATGACGCCATACCTTTGACATTTCATCACTGGGACCCTCCTGCTCGACAATGGCAAAATTATCATGAATATGGTTGTCGTCACTTAGGCAGTTTTCATAATGACGCATAATTATAACGGCAGCTCCACGTGACTGTTTCGCCAAGAATAAGTTATAAGCTATCCCAAGACCTAACTTCCGATTTGGCGGAACACCGATCCCGAGGTAAAACATTTTTGATAATGTTAGCCAGGCCTCCTCGTTTAACGATTCGCGTTCGAGCTTGCGCATGGCCTTGTGTATTTTTTCAGCACAATCAACATTGACGTCCTCTATAGGGTCAGATAAATATAAGGTAAATCTCCGCGTATCCTCATACGGCCTTCCTTTTGCCTGATAGTTAGCGTGGAGCAACTCAGCGTATTTTTGGTAACGCTTTACTAACCAAGGGCCTAACTTAAACGTTGAAAGATTGTATATCAAAAAAAACAAGAGACTAAGTAGGAATGCGATAATGTCCGAACTGCCAGAAGCCATCTCTTGATAGATGACGATAGCAAGAAAGATAGATATCATGATCCCGTGACGTTGGTGTTTGACGAGGTCTCTGCCTAAATCGAAATTACCCTTCTTACCGGCAAGCTCATCTTGAGCTTTTTTAAGTTCCTGAGAAAAACGATTGCTAAACGGATCAATATCATTCCTTATATGCGAACAAAGCGATACGAGTCGTGCCACCGCCCCCTCTTTGATGTCCTTTTCAATATGCACTTGCAACTCCTTAAACTTTACATCACCACTGATTATATCACGAATATCAAATATCAAAACGTGTCTGATATTGCTTTTCTTTGCACCATCTTGAGTAGTAAACATAGGTCTGATATCGGTGTGCCTGGAGGAGACTGCTACCGTTGCTGGCAGCACAAACCATCAAGACATGTATGAAGTTAGAAGATCATAAGAGTCGAGTCGGCTC
>Ga0208523_1000146_pt1 | contig 16032 bp, 9 predicted proteins | sample ETNtaG_17_FD_185770 | JGI IMG/M metagenome (GOLD analysis project Ga0208523, IMG submission 185770) | Marine microbial and viral communities from oxygen minimum zone, Eastern Pacific Ocean - ETNP201302PF82A (SPAdes) (version 2) | ecosystem: Environmental > Aquatic > Marine > Oceanic ...
ACTTGTCGTCGGCTCACGCCGCCCAGACGTTATCTGGCACCCTGCCCTTTGGAGCCCGGACTTTCCTCCCCTTTCTTACGAAAGCGGCGATTGCCTGGCCAACTCCGCGGCGCATTCTACATGAAGTACCTTACAATAGCACCCTATTCCTGCTCGCTGTAAAAGCAGTGCTCAACGGCGTTTTTATCAAGCAGTTTGGTGATAATGAAAATTTGATCGCCCATTTCTATTTTGGTACTTCCTTTGGGTATAAGGGTTTCTTCTCCGCGGGCAATCATCGCCACTACCGTATTATCGGGAAGGGCTAATTCGCTAATGGTTTTATGTAGTGCCGGTGATAACTTCGATACCTCTATTTCTATAAGCTCGCGCTTGCTCTTAGCGACTTTTACAATCTCCAGCGTGCTCGATTCCTTTACTTCATCGTCCAATACTAAGCCTAACTTACGCGCCGCATAAGGTAAGGTGGAACCTTGCAACAAGGCAGAAATAAGCACGATAAAGAACACCACATTAAAAATGAGCTCGGCATATGGCATGCCGAATATTAGCGGAAATATAGCGAGTATAATTGGCACCGAACCGCGTAAGCCTACCCATGATATAAGCAGCGATGCTTTGAACGAGAATTTTGAAAGCAATAAAATAGGCATAACCACCAGCGGACGTGCAATAAAAATAAGCACAAACGCAATTAAAAGGCCTTCTTTCCAATTAACAAACAGCTCGGTGGGCGTTACCAACAAACCTAAGATAACGAACATGGCAATTTGCCCAAGCCACGCCAGCCCATCCAGAAACACGAACGTATTACGCTGATAAGCAAAGCGGCTGTTACCGACGATAACACCCGTAATAAAGGTAGCGAGAAAGCCGCTGCCATTTAAGTTCGCAGCAAGGCCAAAAGACAATACACCAAACAACATCACAAATACCGGGTACAAACCGATGGCCATTAAGGTGACGCGTCTGAAAAGCCATACTGCAATACCGCCAATGGCAAGGCCCACTATCGCTCCCACTCCCATTTGACTGGCAAACAGCGAAAGTAAGTCAACTGGCTTAGTGGTACTGTCTTGAATAAGCGTTATAAGGCCAATTGTGAGGAATATGGCCATTGGATCATTCGACGCACTTTCTAGTTCTAGTGTGGATTTTATTTTTGAAGGAATGCGTATACCAGCGTTGCGCAAAACAGAAAACACTGCTGCGGCATCTGTCGACCCGACAATAGCACCAAGCAATAAGCCCTTATAAAGCGGTAAATCGAGAATAACCATAGCAGCGATACCGGTGACCACTGCCGTACCAATTACGCCAAAAGTGGCGAGTAACGCGGCGGGTTTCCACGCCTGCGCTATGGACTTTTTTGACGTTTGTAGACCGCCATCAAATAGGATGAGAATAAGCGCAAATGTACCAATGGCATGCGCAGCATCAGCATTATCAAAGAAAATTCGGCCGATACCATCTTCTCCAGCCAACATACCTACACCAAGGAATAAAACTAAAACAGGTACGCCAAAGCGCGGGGACAATTTACTGGCCAGTACGCCCAAAATGGCAAGCACTGCACTGAGTAAAATAATGTGATCAACTGCAAACATTATACGTTCCTTATTGCCCTTGATGCTCTCACGCAAATTATTCGGGTATGCGTGAGAGCATCAAGGGTTCCTGTTAATACTGCTACCTTACCGCGTTTTTGCACCAATGTATTGAGGTACAAAAGCACGCTGAGGTATTGGGGTTAAGGAACTTGTGCCGCCTAAGGGATATGCGACAACGAAGCCTTAATCTCTTCTGCAGTAGGCTTTAACTGCGCTTTACCTTGTTTCTCTCTTCTACTGCCCAACAAATACAACAGCGTAGAGGTGATAAACAAGGTCGATGACGTGCCAATCACGACAGCAAAAACCATAGGGACTGCAAAACTTTCTACGGCATCACCGCCAAAAATAGCCATCGGTAACAATGCCAACAGCGTGGTAACGGAAGTGAATACCGTGCGGCTTAACGTGCTGTTCACGGCCTCATTAATAGTATCTGCCAATGGCTTGTTTGGGTCTAAACGCAATAATTCACGGATGCGATCAAGCACCACCACCTTATCGTTTATAGAGTAACCAATGAGCGCCAACAGTGCTGCGACAGCCGTTAAGTTAAATTCGATGCCCGTAAGCGCGAAAAAGCCTATGGTTTTGGTTAAATCGAGTATCACGGTTAGCAGCGCTGCGCTCGCAAAATGCGCTTCAAAGCGTGCCCACAGATACACCAACATGCCGCCACCTGCGATAAGTAATGCTAGAATGGATAGCTCGGCAAAGCCTCCGCTGACTTTGGGTCCAACCATATCAATTTTATCAAAACTTACCTCACTGTCGGCTTGCGAAATCGCACGCTTTAGTGCGTCAGTCTGCTTTGCGTTGCTATTTTCAAGCTCGCCACTGCTATCTAGAACAGGTGCTCGCAATAAATAGTGATGTTCACTGCCATATTCTTGAATTGCTATTTGATCAAAGCCATTGCTTTCAATCACATTCCTTAGCTCATCGGTAGTAAGGGTTGGTGCGGTCAACTCAATCATGGTGCCACCGGTAAAGTCGACGCCATAATGTAAGCCTGGTTTAGCAAATAGCCCGATTGAAAGCACCGTAAGCACGACAGAAACAGCGAGTGCAATTTTACGCTTTGCCAGAAAATTAATACCGCTTAGCTTATCGCTTAACCGCAAAAGCGGTGATGAAAAACGCAAAGGAACGCGCTGCTGCGCGCGATCTTGCGTATTCTTGTGCTTCGACTTAACCACTCTTAGCATTAACATTTTAGTTAGGGCTACAGCAGTAAATACCGAAGACACCAGACCAAGGGCAATTGTAATTGCAAACCCTTTAATAGGGCCGCTTCCAAACATAAACAACAAACTTACCGCTATTAGTGTGGTGAAGTTTGAATCCACAATAGTCGCGAACGCTTTATCAAAACCCACCTCTATTGCACTGGCTGCCGGACGACCTTTCTTACTTTCTTCACGAATACGTTCATTAATCAAAATGTTCGCGTCCACCGCCATGCCCATGGTTAGGATCAAACCTGCAATGCCCGGTAACGTCAGTGTTGCGCCAAACAGGGTTAATGCGCCAAACACCAACGCCATATTGATACAAAGAGCAAAACTTGCGATAGCGCCCCACCTGCCGTAAATCGCTACCATGAATGCCAATACCAGTAACGCACCTGCCACACCGCTTTCCACGCCGGTTTGAATTGCATCGCTGCCTAAATCTGGTCCTACCGTGCGTTCTTCTATTATGGTAAGTGGCACAGGTAGTGCACCAGTGCGAAGCATTAGTGCAGTGTTGCCCGCCTCGGGCAATGTAAAGTTACCGGTTATTTCACCACGACCACCCGGAATCACGCTATTTATGACGGGGGCTGTAACCACTTTGTCGTCAAGGACGATAGCAAGCACACGGCCGATGTTGTCACGTGTCATAGTGGCAAACTGCTTGGCACCTGCACTGTCTAATCGGAACGTCACTACTGGCTGGCCATTTTCACTACTTAAGACACCTGCCGCATCAGTAATATGTTCACCTTCTAGCGCCACTTTTTGCTCTAAGCGATAGGTATTACCCGCCGCATCTTGCTTATTCATAACCTGCTCAGACTGGCTATTCGCGGCCCAGTGAAAAGTCATTTGTGCGGTAGTGCCCAATAATTTTTTAACTTGAGAGGGGTCAGACATACCCGGCATCTGAACTAAAATGGCGTCTTTACCTTGTAGCGTAACGCTAGGCTCAGTAAGCCCCGTTTCGTTCAAACGCTTTCGAACTACTTCAACACTTCGGCTTAACGTGTCTTTAACCAGTTGTTCGGTGTATAGCTCGTTAAGCGTAAGGGTAACGGTGCTTTGCTTTATCTCTACATCAAGTGCACTTGAACCATTTGGCTGAGCGGAAATTTGATATGCGGTGTCTTTTACCTTTCTCGCATCATCTGCACTACGCAATGTAAAGACGACACTTCCAGAACGACTATCTTTATGAGTGAGTGAATGAGACGTTTTTGTATAGCGCACGTTTTGACTGCGCGATTCGCTAAGTAAGTCGCTCGAAAAGCTGTTGAGTTGCTTTTCAAACAAGGCGTTGGTGTCTGCGGCTAATAGCAGATGCGAACCACCTTGCAAATCTAAGCCTAAAGATAGTGTGGAAGTGGTGTACCACGTAGGTAACTGCTGTTTAATTGATTGTGGCAATATGTTGGGCGCAGCGCTCAGTAAACCGAGCATAACGATGAGCACATACACAAAGCCACGAAATGAAAATCGTGCCATTTTAAAATCCTGAATAATTTAATTTTTTGAAGCGCCTTAATATGCAGCGAAGCGAACGTGCTAGTGCATTAAGGCAAAAAGAGAATTAGCTCAGGGATAAAGGTGGGCCGCGAGAAGGTTGGCGGTAGTGTTTGCGAGCACGGGGTACAACATTTGCCATACCCAAACACGACACAATAGCCAGAGCAATAAACCCCAAGGTCAATTCAACAATTGCCTCAGGTCCATCGCCTTGATCGTCACTGTTTTCTAGCTTAGTGCCGGTAAACCGTAACGAATAGCTTTTGCCCGCGTAGTTAAATTGGGCAAGTGGTGACTGCTGACTTACTTCAACTTCATTATTAATTTGACCACTTTGGAAGCTTGCACTAAGGATGAGACACGAGAGTATCCATGCCATGAAAAGCGGCATGTAGGACGAAAACCCGTGGCGAAAGTTTAGTGCTCTCAAAGTAGTGAATTGTCTATCTGTGAAGGAAAAGTCGCGCTTAAAACACGCGCTGTTTTATAGCGCATATATTGGGGTGAGTATACATTATTCAATATCGTGAGTAACGAGATTACCGTTGAAGCACATAATTTTTGGGTTTTACATTTCTGCCCATCGCTTCTTCTTGTAAGTTTACTCACTTGGATATAAGGTGATTTTTTGTGCTGTTTGTATATCAATTGGCAATGGAGCCATAGCATGACAATCACTGTAGGGATCACACATCATACTGAATACCACTACGATAGAAGTATCAGTATGTCACCGCACACTTTCCGCCTTCGCCCTGCTCCGCATAGTCGAACACCAATAAAAAGTTACTCTTTAAAAGTCTATCCTGAGAATCATTTTATCAATTGGCAGCAAGACCCGTTTGGTAACTACCTTGCACGCGTAGTATTTCCTGAGAAGACTAAAAAGTTCTGGTTCACCGTAGACCTTGTTGCCGAATTGACGGTTATTAACCCCTTTGACTTCTTTTTAGAGTCTTACGCTGAAACCTTTCCGTTTTCGTACGAAAAACGGCTGGCGAGAGACTTAACACCCTACCTTGAGACAGAAGATGCATCGTCTTTGTTTCAGCAGTTAATTGACAATCAGCAGCCTAAAGAGCCTGTTGCTACCGTAGATTTCTTAGTGGGTGTAAACCGCGCAGTATACGACCTAATTGAATACGGTGTGCGCATGGAGCCCGGAGTCCAGAGTATCGACGAAACTCTGCAGAAAAAAGGCGGCTCGTGTCGTGACTCGGCTTGGCTATTGGTTCAGCTATTTCGGCATTTAGGGCTAGCATCGCGCTTTGTTTCCGGCTATCTGGTTCAATTGGCAAGTGATGAAAAGTCTCTTGATGGCCCCAGTGGCCCGGAAAAAGACTTTACCGACCTGCACGCATGGTGTGAGGTATATGTTCCCGGAGCGGGATGGATTGGCCTTGACCCTACGTCTGGGCTTTTCGCAGGTGAAGGGCACATTCCATTGGCGTGTACCCCCGAACCACTGTCGGCAGCGCCGGTTACCGGTGCCATCGATCAATGTGAATCGACGTTTAGCTTCTACAACAACGTACAACGTTTGCATGAACCGCCCCGTGTAACCAAGCCTTACAGCGATGCCCAGTGGGCCGCTATCGATAGGCTTGGAGGCCAAATAGACAAAGACTTAGTTAATGCAGGGATAACCCTCACCATGGGCGGCGAACCCACGTTTATTTCCATTGATGATATGGAAAGCGAACAGTGGAATACCGCCGCCGACGGCAAGGAGAAACGCATTTTAGCGCACACGCTTTTCATGAAAATGGTGGAAAGCTTTAGTAATAGTGGCTTTCGCCATTATGGACAGGGTAAGTGGTATCCCGGAGAGCCATTACCTCGCTGGCAATATGCCTGTTACTGGCGTAAAGACGGAACGCCTATCTGGCATAATCAAGCACTACTTGCTGACAACAACGCCACCTATTCTTTCTCACAAAACGAAGCGCAAACATTTGCTACTCAACTAGCCACAGCGTTGGGTTTAAGTGAAAAGGTTGTTGTCACCGCTTATGAAGACGTGCTGTATCATTTATGGCAAGAGGGTAACCTGCCGCAAGACCCGTCACCCGACGCCCCAGAACTGCTTCACGCAATGACCCGCAAAGGCTTTTTAGCCAAGTTGGAACAGGGTTTAGATACACCCGTGGGCTTTATTATTCCCCTCGCCTACGACACGGTTTTTGACGGATGGCAAAGTAGCGTATGGTCGTTTAAACGAGGACACTGCTTCTTGTTACCGGGCGACTCTCCATTAGGTTATCGGCTGCCGTTGAGTAGCTTAGGTAGTCCAGATGCGCTAGCAGAACGGGATCCTGCTGACATGACCGGCACGCTCTCATCCCCAACGTCTCACAAAGTGTATATTAGTGAAAAGTCAGTATTAACCGCCCTTTGTTTAGAAGTGCGCGACGGAAAGTTATGCGTATTTATGCCGCCTGTAAGCCACTTTGAACATTATGCGCTGCTGCTGAACGCTATTGAGTCCATCGCTGATAAACTTAATATTCCCGTGATACTAGAGGGCTATACCCCGCCCTACGACAGTCGCGTTGAAAAGTTTGCGGTTACCCCCGACCCAGGTGTTATCGAGGTTAACGTTCACCCTGCATCCGATTGGTATACTCTGGTAAAAAACACCCATGCCCTTTATGCCATGGCAAAGTCATGTCGACTCGGTACAGAAAAATTCATGCTTGATGGACGGCACGCCGGCACTGGAGGTGGAAATCACGTGACAATGGGTGGGCCGACACCGTTAGAGAGCCCGTTTTTAAAACGTCCAGACATTCTGCGAAGCTTTATTACCTATTGGCAGCATCACCCTGGGCTTTCCTATTTGTTTTCGAGCCTGTTCATCGGCCCGACTAGCCAAGCGCCTCGTGTCGATGAAGCGCGGGATGAAAGGCTATACGAATTAGAAATTGCGTTCTCTCAAATTCCCGATGGCGAAGTTCCCTCACCTTGGTTAGTTGACCGGCTCCTTCGGCACTTGCTGACTGACCTGACAGGAAATACCCATCGTGCAGAGTTTTGTATCGATAAACTGTTCAACCCCGACTCACCCACCGGGCGATTGGGCATTGTAGAGTTTCGCGGTTTTGAAATGCCTCCTCACGCCAGAATGAGTTTGATGCAAATGCTTCTTCTGCGCACGCTGCTAGCGTGGTTTTGGAAACAACCATACAAGAAGAAACTGGTGCGATGGGGCACAGAGCTTCACGACCGCTTTATGCTGCCCCACTATGTACGGCAAGATATCGCTGAAGTATGTAGCGACCTAAACGCAGCGGGTTTTCCCATTAAGCTTGAATGGTTCGATCCGTTTTTTGAGTTTCGATTCCCTCGCTGCGGTAGCCGTGAAGTCGGTCAAATTAAGCTAGACCTCTTTAGCGCTATTGAGCCATGGCATGTATTGGGTGAAGAAGCGACAGGCAGCGGAACTGCGCGTTATGTTGACAGCTCACTGGAACGCGTCCAGCTCACTGTTTCAAACATGCATACAGACCGTTACATAGTGTCGTGTAACGGCCGCAGATTACCGTTAAAACCCACCAATATTCGCGGAGAACATGTAGCCGGAATTCGCTTTAGAGCGTGGCACCCTGCATCAGCGCTTCACCCGACCATTGGCGTACATGCGCCGTTGGTCTTTGATGTTTACGACAGCTGGGCGGGTCGCTCTTTAGGCGGATTTACCTATCATGTTAGTCACCCGGGCGGGCGCAACTTCTCTACTATGCCTGTGAACGCTTTTGAGGCAGAAGGAAGGCGTATTGCCAGATTCTGGGATCACGGTCATACCCCGTCGGTGGCATCGCCTTCCATGCCTGAGTGGTCGCCTCACTTTGCTACACAGTATGTGGTTGACCATGAAGGTCACAGTGATTTTGATTTACCTTTGGAAGAAGCCGAGAATGAAGAATATCCAAATACGCTGGATTTGCGCCGGCCTCCTACACTATAGTTTAAGTGACAATCGATTTTATGAGTGAAGATTTCACCATGCCAGAATGGCTTAGCAGCTATATCAATTCGAGCACTGCTGCGGATGAGAGCAAACGTCTGCTCAATACGTTATTTTCTCGTTTGTCAGGCCTTAACAGTGACGAGCTGTCCTTTAGAGCAAATGAAATTCGCCGACTAATGCGTAACAGTGGATTTGCGGATATCGATGAACGCCAGAATTGGCAGCTAGATCCCTTGCCTATGCTCATTTCAAGCCAAGACTGGGAAATGCTCAGCCGCGGTATTGAACAGCGAGTCTTACTGCTCAATAAAGTGCTATTAGACCTTAACACAGACAGGCAAACGCTAACCAACGGCGTTTTCTCTACAGACCACTTGATGCGTCACCCTTACTATCTTGCCGAGAGCCACACGCTTTCCTCGTTAAACAACGGTGTATTTCTAAGCGCGTTTGACATAGCCCAAGATGCAAACGGCGAGTATTTCATGCTGAACGATCACTGCCAGTTCCCTCGCGGTCTTGGACTGCTGCTGGAAAACAGGATTGTGGCAAGAAGGGTAATGAGTGAGGAGTTTGCTGAATGTGGTGTGCAGCGAATAGCAGGCTTTTTTGAGCAACTTCAACATGCTATTGACCAAGAAACCGCTGCGATTAATGACCCGCGCATTGTTATTTTGTGCAGAGGTCCAGACGATCAGTATTATTCTGAGCAAGCCTATCTTGCCACTTACATGGGGTACACCCTGGTAAGAAGCGCTGATTTAACGGTGAGGAAAGGACAAGTCTGGCTTAAAGCTTTAGACGGATTACGAAAAGTTGATGTCATTCTGCGCTGGATTGAGGACAGATTCTTAGATTCACTGGAGCAAGTTGACTACTCAGCGTTCGGGATTCCCGGGCTTATTCATGCAGTCCGAACTCAGAACGTGGTATTGCTCAACCCCTTGGGCAATGGCGCTATTCAGATTCCTGCCATCAAAAACAATTTGCATAGGGCCGCTGAGTTTTTTAATGGTGAATCTTTACTGCTTCGCCAACAAGAAACCTTTCCCGCAGAAAACCTTACGCAAAGCGATTGGTCGGGATATGAGTTATTAAGCTATGTTGACCCTGAATTAAAATACGACGGTGAAAAAGACGCTGACGCTATTGCAAATACACTACAAACGGTAGCGTTAACCGACCTATTCTGGCGAAAAAAGGTGAATCTTTCGCATACGCCATTTTGGCACGATAAAGGGCTGGTAAGTAAGCCAGTCATTATGCGTTGCTATGCGTTGTACTCACAAGGGCAGGTTTTTATTCTCCCCTCAGCCATGTGTTTTACGCCCAAGGCAGCACGCACCGATGGCAAAACAGAAATAAAGGACACGTGGGTTGAAACCATAGGTCCGCCACAAGAGCGTGCGCCTTCTATTCCCAAATCACTGCAATCAGATGCAGACTTAGCGCTGGTGGAGGGGCTACTGCCTAGCAGAACGGCGGAAAACCTATTTTGGTTGGGCTGTGCGGTAGAGCGAAGTGAAAACGTGATTCGGTTGGTCAGGGTATTTATAGACAAATTCACTGAGCTTGCCATTTACCCCGATGAGGCGCACAGAAATGCCCTGCTACGATTCAAATCTGGGTTAGAACAGCAGGCATTAATTTACCCTTACCTTACGCCAGACACAGCGAAAATAACCGTGAACGAAGGAGGATTCAAAGAATTAGTGATATCGCTAATTAACGATAATTCCTTCGCTGGCGGCCTTTACAGTAGCATTAATATGGTGGTGCAAAGCGCGCTGCAAGTGAGAGAGCTACTTTCTTATGACAGCTTGCGCATTATCGAAAGCCTAGAAGAGGAACATCACGAATTTAGTACCATTACCGAGCAGACGCCGACGCACAGATTACAAAGTACTCTCGATAAATTAATTGGGCTTACCATGGCGTTTAACGGCTCTATTCAAGACAGCCTGTCTAAAAGTAATGGCGCCTTTATGATAGAAATTGGACGACGGTTAGAGCGCAGTAAACAGCTTGTGTCTATGGTGCAAAATCTGCTGCAATTCCCTCTGCCCGAAGCTGAGCAACAAAACGTGCTGGAAATCGTGTTGGTGGCGCAAGTGAGCGCAATTACCCACAGACGCCGATACCGAGCGTTTCAAAGTATTGAAACGGGATTAGAGCTATTGCTTTTAGATGCCGAGTACCCACGCTCATTAGCCCATCAAATCCAAAAAATTACCGAGCTTTGCGAAAGCTTGCCGGTAAGCGCCAAGCCCGGCTTTTTAAGTACCACAGAGAAAATTCTGTTGCAGTTAAAAGCAAGCTTCGCGCTGGCTGACAGACAGACCTTAAATATCAACACTAATCAAGCACCTTCGGGCTTGGTGTCTTTACTAAAAAGCGTGACATCACAACTGCAGAAATTTAGCGAAATGATGCAAACTCAATACTTCAGCCACACTAAGCCTGCGTCACAACTGCACTGGTCTGGCATTGGCACCGCGTCTGTACAGATCGTCGAAAAACCAATGGATGAGGAAGCGACAGCTCCATTAGCCAGTGCGCCTGATGCCAGTAATCCGAATGAAAGTGAGGTGAAAAAATGAAGTACACCATTCGTCACGTCACTACCTACAAGTATTCCGACAAGGTGAGCCTGACACAAAACCATGCCCGCCTAATACCGCTAAACACCTTTAATCAAAAGAGGATTAGCGCCAGTGTCACCATTGTGCCTGAACCTGACTATCAGGCAGAGTTTAAAGACTACTTCGACAACACGGTAACGGTGTTTGAAATACCCACTTTGCATGAAGAAATGCAGGTCATCGCAACCAGTGAAGTTGAAATTCAAGGAGCACCATTACAAGGTCTGTTTGCGCACAATACGCAATGGGAAAGCGTGAGAGATCAAATCCGCTACCCAGTAGATCAGAGCATGTTGGCAGCGCAGTTTTTCAGTATTCCTACTCGCTTAACACAGGCCAATAAAGCGATATTAGACTATACCTTGATGTCGTTTACGCCTGGCCGCTCTATCGTGGAGTCGTTCGACGACTTAATGAACCGCATTTTTAACGATTTTACCTTTGACCCGTCCTTCTCGACGATTAACACCCCAGTAAGCCACGTGTTTGAGCACAAGCGGGGCGTATGTCAGGACTATGCCCACCTAACGCTTACTTGCTTACGCAGTATTGGTTTGGCGGCGCGCTATGTAAGTGGATATATCGAAACGATTCCACCACCGGGTCAGGAAAAGCTTACTGGTGCAGACGCCACCCACGCTTGGGTTGCGCTTTTTGTACCGGGCTCTGGTTGGATTGATTACGACCCGACCAACAATTTGAAACCCTACGACCAGCACGTTACGTTAGCTGTCGGACGAGATTTTGCAGATATCACACCGCTTAAGGGCATTATGTTTGGTGGTGGAAATCAGGTTTTAGACGTTTCAGTGGATATGAATCGCGGACAATAAGGAGCGTAGTTTGAGTAGTCAAAAACAAAGTCAGACGTTATCGAAAGCTGTGAGTCTGGAACACTGCAATTTTTCCGAGTTTTACGATGAACTGATAGATAAAAATGGAAAACCCCGCCCTCACGGTGCGCCGTTAATGGATTATTTGTCGCAATTAAGTGAAGAAGAACTCAAAAACGCGCAAGACGCCGCCGAGTTGGTGGTAAAAGAAATGGGTATTACCTTCACAGTTTATGGTGAAGGAAGCTCAATAGACCGAGCGTGGCCCATTGATATCATTCCTCGTATTATCCCAAATAAAGAATGGCAACGCGTAGAAGAAGGACTTAAACAGCGCGTAAAAGCCCTTAATATGTTCATCGACGATCTGTATCACGATCAGAAGATTATTAAAGATGGCGTTTTTCCTAAAGCGCTTCTCGATAAGTCCGTGAACTTTAGAAAGCAGTGCGTAGGTGTTTCTCCCCCAAACGGTATCTGGGCACATATCTGCGGCTCTGATTTAGTGCGAGATAGCGACGGCACGATTTACGTACTGGAAGACAACCTGCGCGTACCTTCTGGCGTGTCTTACATGTTAGAAAACCGCTCAGTGCTGAAGCGTGTCTTTCCAGACATGTTCGAGAAAATGGATATTCTTCCCGTAAACGACTATCCCTCACAGCTGTTCGACATGTTGTCGAGTCTATCACCGCGTCCTCAGGATAAGCCTGAAGTTGTGGTACTTACACCCGGTATCTACAACTCTGCCTACTTTGAACACTGCTATCTTGCTCAGGAAATGGGGTGTGAGCTAGTAGAAGGTCGAGATCTAACCGTAGAAAAAGACGACTGCGTATATATGAAGACGATTAAAGGCCTACGCAGAGTGGACGTTATCTACCGCCGTATTGACGATATGTTTTTAGACCCAGAAGCGTTTAACCCTGATTCGATGTTGGGCGTTCCCGGGCTAATGCGAGCGTGGAGTAAAGGAAAGGTAACGCTGATCAACGCCCCAGGGGCTGGCGTGGCAGACGATAAGGTGGTGTACACCTATGTACCTGACATGATTCGCTATTATTTGGATGAAGAGATTAAGCTGCCTAACGTAGAAACCTACCGTTGTTACGAGCCCGAAGACTTCAAATATGTTGAAGCCAATATCGACAAGCTTGTAATAAAGCCTGCCAATGAATCGGGAGGCTACGGCTTGCTAATTGGCCCAAAATCAACCAAAAAGCAGCAGCAAGAAACCCTTGCTCAAATAAAGGCTGACCCCAGAAACTGGATAGCACAGCCTACCTTGAATTTGTCTACCGTCCCAACTATTGACGGTTCTACAATTGAAGGGCGACATGTGGATCTTCGCCCTTTCATCCTTTCATCAGGTACTCACACCTATGTCACAACGGGAGGCCTCACTAGGGTTGCCCTTGTTAAAGGTTCCCTCGTGGTCAATTCATCACAAGGCGGTGGTAGTAAAGATACTTGGATTGTGGATTAGGAGGGACTGACATGTTATCACGAGTTGCTGAAACGCTTTATTGGACGGCGCGCTACGTTGAAAGGGCTGAAAATCTCGCCCGCTTGATCAATGTTAACAACCTCCTGCTGATGGACTTACCCAAAGGGTTTTCGCCAGGCTGGGAGCCATTGCTAGACATAACAGGAAATCGCGAACCATTTGAGGCCATTTATAATGAATACAGCGAGAAGAATGTCGTTAAGTTCCTGACGGTAGACACACGCAATCCGTCTTCCATATTGAATTCCCTTCAATACGCAAGAGATAATGCGCGCACAATCAGAGACGTTATTCCAAGAGAAGTGTGGGAAACGCTGAACGCACTTCACTTATCGGTAAAAGAGAACAGTACAAGCTTTCTAAGTAAACGCGGGCGCTTTGCAAGTTTAAAACAGGTAATCAATCAGTGTTTACTGATGTTTGGAACCATGGATGCCAGCATGAGCCACGACGAAGGCTATTTCTTCTGGCGCTTTGGTGCGGCATTGGAACGGGCTGATATGACATCAAGGATAATTGACGTTCGCTCATCGACCCTTACCGAAGACATGAGTGACCTGCCATTCGAAAACATCTTATGGATGAGCGTACTTAGAAGCCTGAGCGGCTACCAAATGTATCGCCAGAAAATGGGCGTTCGCATACGTCCGGGCGATGTGTTGTTATTTATGCTACATAGCAAGGAGTTTCCGCGAAGTGTGTTGTTCTGCTTGAACAAACTAAAGAGTTTGTTCCTCAACTTGCCCGACAATGAAGCGATGATAGAGCGAATTGACCACAGTATTAGTGATTTAGAAAAACAGCCTGTTGCGACACTTCGAGGACGAGCGCTGCACAACTATATCGACGAGCTTCAAATTGATTTTGCCGACATTCATCAACAACTCGCAGAGCAATACTTCTTACATTAGTGCGCGTTTTTTCGCGTCTGTCGGTGCGCAAAGTAAAAGAAGTTATAAGTGAACACAGGAAATGGAAGCCAGAACACAAAAGTAAGAAAACAAAACAAAGCCCGCGCTAAGCGGGCTTTGTTATAATCATTGCAAGCTTGTGTTGTCAGGTATTACACAACCGCGATCACATCTTCTTTTGCAAGGCGTGCTTTCGGTAAACCATGGTTCCAATCTTGCTCTGTATCTGGGTAGCCCATGGCAAGTGCCACTTCGCAAACGTGGCCGTCTAGCTCATCTTTAAACTGTTCGCCAAGCAATTCGGCGTCAACACCTTCCATCGGCGTAGACGCTATGCCTAAACGCGCCAGCGTGTGAAGAACATTGCCTAGCGCTAGATAAACTTGCGCTTTGGTCCAAGCCGCGTTGTTACCGTTCTCATCGGTGTTCGCTTCAGCAAATGCGTAAGCGCCCATGAAGTTTTCACGCATATCTTCGGGTAAATGACCAGACGATACTTCTGCATCGACACGCTTTACAAATTTCTCTTTCGTAAATTTAGGATCATAAGCAAACAGAATAGTATGCGATGCTTCTTTAGAGTGATGCTGATTGAACTGATGCTTGTTGGCAAAGCTTTCGTGTAAACGCTGCTTGGCTTCATCACTTTCAACAACCACAAATTTCCATGGCTGAGAGTTGATTGAAGACGCAGATAGTCTCAACGCCTCAAGAATTGTCGCCAGATCATCAGCTGAAATGCGTTTACTCGCATCGTACTGTTTAACCGTGTAACGCTTATTTAAATCTTCAATAATTGGATGAGACACAACTAACTCCTCAATACGTCTGCTATTTGTTGTTCACGCATGAATGCTGCGAACAGAAAATTAAAGTACTCAATGAATATGGCGTGTATGGTATAGATTCAGCTTTTCAATGATAAGCCCCATAAAAAACGAATCAGTTTCAAATATTTTTTGATAATAAAAATTCGATAATAGTTAATACCGCCAGCAGCGTGCATTTCACAATTCATGGGTTAAGCGCTATGCTGATAAATAGAATTACAAAAAACCATTTAAAAACATTAGGTTTACCTTATGATTAGGCATTTGCTCCTCCCTCTTTTTCTCGCATCGTCTCCCGTACTCGCAGACAGTGGATCTCGCTTAATTGCATCTGGTGGTATTACAGGTTTCGAGGGCACTGCGGGTGGCGGCATTACGCCTTGGGCATTTATTGGCGGATACGCGAGTAAAGAAGAGGTCAGTTATTCGGCAAATATTCAGTACTTAAGCCTAAGCGATTATTCCCTTACAACAGCAGGGGCAAGTGTTAGTTTGTTTGACCGTATAGAGCTTAGCGTGCAGCGACAGCGCCTCGATATTGCTTCAGGGTTAACAAGCAACGTTTTCGCGTTACTCACAGAAGGTGCTATTACAAACGCCAACAGCACCACCATTGAGCAAGATATAATCGGTGCAAAAGTTAAGGTTCTTGGCGATGGCGTCTTTACTCAAAACTCATGGATACCCCAAATATCCATCGGCGCACAATACAAGAAAAACAGAGACTACGACAGCTCTCTTTCGCTACCCGACGGTACGACCCCCTTGCCCGGCGTAGGCGTACCAATGCTGCTAGGTGCGAAAGACGACAGTGGTACCGACGTTTACCTTTCAGCCACGAAACTGTGGTTAGGCACCCCATCAGGTTATAATTTACTCACCAATCTTACCGCGCGATATACAAAGGCGAATGTGTTTGGCTTACTTGGATTTGGTTCTGAAAACAACGATAGCGCTAAGCTCGAATGGGAGGGCTCTGTAG
>Ga0208523_1000147_pt1 | contig 15881 bp, 17 predicted proteins | sample ETNtaG_17_FD_185770 | JGI IMG/M metagenome (GOLD analysis project Ga0208523, IMG submission 185770) | Marine microbial and viral communities from oxygen minimum zone, Eastern Pacific Ocean - ETNP201302PF82A (SPAdes) (version 2) | ecosystem: Environmental > Aquatic > Marine > Oceanic ...
CTAGAACCCCCACACTTAGGACAGCAGGATTTTTTAATTTTATGCTTACAATAAGCACTACCACCACATTCTAGACAATATTCTTTCATAATACCATGCTTACATAATGAACCACCACCACAATCTAGGCAACGAGATTTAGATTTTCCATGTTCGCAGACTTGACTTCCATGACAATCACCTTCATGACAATGTTCCTTTCTTCTACCATGTTCGCAGATTTGACTTCCATGACAATCACCTTTAGAACAATTCTCCTTTCTTGTTCCGTGTTCGCAGAAATTTTGAGGAGAACATTTTATACATCTTGCTCTTCGTTTTTTATGTTTACATTTTCTTGTTTCTTTTACACCCTTGAAGTTTTAAAATGCCGGTTTTTATTATATAAGTTTATATATATGTCAAAGCATAAAAGTGAAGATTTTAAAATTAGTGCTGTAGAATACTATATTGAGAATGATACTTCTTTTGCTGAAACTTGTAAAATATTTAAATCTTCTGAAAGAAGTCTTAAAAGATGGTTAGAAAGATACAATAATGAAAAATCTATAAAAAGACATAATAGAATACCAATATCTTATAAAATAACAAAGGAACAAGTTAAATATGCTATTAAAAAATTAAAAGACAATGAACAAATCACTATGACTAAATTAGTAAAAGTAGTTAAGAAAAAATATAAGGATTTCGATATTACACCTCAATGGTTAGGTAAGGTTATTCGTGATAATAATCAAACACGAAAAAGAACTAGACATGAGCATTTCCCTAAAACACGATATGGAAAACCAATAGATAAACAAAAAGAACTAACAGCATTTTATAATGAAGTTGATAAATATCGTATAGATAAAATAATTAGTTTAGATGAAACATCTATAAAACCAGCAATGTTAATGGAATATTCAAGATGTCCATTGGGTAAAAGATGCATTGTTAAAACTGATGATAGTTATTTATTTCGTAAATTTACTTTATTAGTTGCTATCTCTAATTCTAAATGTGTTGGATGGACACTATATGAAAAAGGAGGAATGAATAAAGAAAGATTAGTTGAGTTTTTAGATAAGTTTGTATTTAATAAGTATAAAAATCATCTTATTATTTTAGATAATGCTGGTAGCCATAGAAATAACTATGTTAAAGATGCTATTACAAATAGTGGCAATAAATATCTTTTTAGCATTCCATATACACCACATACAAATGGGGCAATAGAAGCATATTTTAACCAAATAAAACATTATCTAAAATTAAATAAAAAAGTCCTAAAATTTAATGAATTAAAAGAAGAAACTAAAAAAACAATTAATAAAGTATCAAAAGAAAATTATAAAAATTATTTTAATTATACTTATAAAAAAGATGATTTAAGAAAATATAAAAGAAGTGTTTCTACATTACGAAGGAAACCTAAAAATTATAAAAATATATTATAAACATATTATAATTATTATGACTAACTATCAACTCACCCACTTTATGACCAATTTGTATGATACATTTACAGATATTGAAGGATGGAAAAATACATTTAGAGAATATACGTGTCCAGCAATTAGTGGTTCTATTTTATTACCATTCACACTCGCAATTGCTGCTCCTAGTGGTGGATTTGTGGCGGCATATTGTGCTACAAATGTATTTCTTGGTGCGAATGTTGGAATACTTGCTAGATATTGTAATGTAGAAAAAGAACTTTTAGAAGTAAGTATTAGACCACCAAATGTAGTCCCTCTAAGACTTGAACGTAACAATCAGGGGGTAAATTATCCATATTATCTTCGAATTAAAAATGTATAAAATAAGTAATATAACTTTATAAATTTATAACTTTTTCTATTTTTGATTTACTAAAAGGTTCTTCTATCCATTCATCAAATAATAAAATTATATTCTTATTTAACCTTGCTAATTTATAACCCCATAATAATGGTAAATTGGAATTATACATTTCATTTGTTAATATATAAAAAGAATTTATTATTAAAACAATATTTAAATTATATATATTATCATCGTGTCCATTATTTATTAAATATTTTTTAAATTTGTTAATTATATCTTGTTTATTGTCATTAAAAATATTCTCATCATATGTATTTAGTGGTAATTTACATACTGAACAAATATTATTTTTATTACATTCATCACAAGAATCTTGAAAACAATTGTTACATAATATAAATTTATCTATGTTTTTATATTTTGTACACATAATACAACATTTATATTTATCTCTCATATTTATAGTCATACACTTTCTGCATTGATGAGGATCCGTTGACAAACTACGAGATATTTCTTTATATTTATCTGGAATAATTAAATAATCATCATCCATATCTTTACCATAATAATATTTCTTACATAAACTACATACTGATAATTCTTCTTTACAAAAAAAACAAGTAATATTAATATAAATTTCATTTTCTATTGGATAGGGTAGATACTTTATTTCATTATTTTCACAAATTTCACACTTTTTTGCCATAATATATAAAACAATATAATTTATATATTTAAATATAAATTATATATTTAAATATAAACTATAATTATTTATATAATGAACTCATCTGAAGAACTATTAAACAACATAACAGAATATAAAAAAGAAAAAAATATATCTGGACCATTTGATGTATGTTGGCACTGTAAGGAAACTAATCTTAGTGAAGATTTAAGAGGAATTAATTGTGATCATAAATATCATCATCATATAATAATATGTTTATGTAAAAAATGTAGAGATATACACAATATCGAAGATAATAATTGGGTTGAAGAACTAAGTAAAGAATGTAGTGAAAATAAAATAGAAATGAGTAAAGATATAATTAGAAAATCATATTTAAAATTTTATAAAAAAAAATATTTGTATCATTATTTTGTATTTGATTATGGTGATACCATAAAAATTGTTTGTAATGATTGTGTAAGTAATTTTATTAAAGATAATGTTTATGAAAAAGCTCCAAAGGACAAAAGTGATGAAATGCTCAGATTCTTGGAAACTTATCAAGATTTAATATGGGACAAAGACGATAAAATGGAATTATCATTTAATGATGTATTTTTTGATTTTGAACGCGAACATATATCTAATACAAATGTTTTCAGGTTAAATTATGCTGGAACAGAAGATTATTTTTATTTTACATCTATTTCTGATGATGAATTACAAACATACATGTATAACTTAGACGAATATCCAATATATGTTTACTACACAGATGTAAATGAAATTGAGAAGATATATGATAATTTCTATGATTTAATGAATGAATATATTGATGATAAAAATTTATTGTCAGAATTTAGTAGGAATAGTATTGAACAAGAAATACCAATCGCAGAAGGTGATGTGTAATGATCAGGGTTGGCTCAAAATCAACAGGCAAACTTTGTTGATTTTTTTTGCTGGTAAAACCGGCATTTTAAAACTTCAAGGGTGTAAATTAATATTATTTATTACAAAGATACATTATTACCATATAAGAGTTTTTATTTTATATATTTTTCTAAAATCTTTTTGAATTTGAAGATATTTATCTGAATATTGTAACCAATCAGGTTTATTTCCAACAATATCTTTTATTTTTTTTAAAAATTTATTATCTAACTCTACTCTTTTCGAATTTGTATTATATTTACCTTCTGTATTAACTTCATCTTTTAACCATTTTGCTGTTTTATCCATTGTTTCTATCATTTTTTCAACAGAGTTTATATTACCTTGATGACTATATTTTTTTATAAATCTAATTTTAGTCCATTGACCAGTTGGTTGATAAGAAGAAAAAAAATTTCCCATTTTATTTTATATTATATATAAATATAAAAATTAATTTACCGTTACATTAACCTTTCTTAACATTAATTAATTAACATTAAGAGGTCTTAGGACACGTAACCTGCCCTGATATTTAATTGTTTGAAAAGTATAACGACATATATTTTAAATATAAACAATTTACTTTCGTTTTCTTTCATTTTTATTGATACGTAAAGTTGAATAAGAATACGAAAAACAGTTCGAACCCCTAAACCAAAATTATATATAGGCAAATTATTCTCTTTTCGGTGTTTTATGATATTTTGACAATCTAATGTTGGAGATATCTGATACATAGTATTAGATGCTATAATATAGATATATATAATTAGTAAAAAACTCTTTATTTTTATATACTTATATTATATAATATAATATATTATGGAGAATAATAGAGATGAAGAAAAAACAAATAATAATAGAGAAGAAGAAAAAACAAATAATAGATATCCGAGGATGCAAAGTATTGAAAGAGGTCTTTCCGCAAGTGGACAATCTTTAGATGAATGGATTACTCAATTACAGGATATAACTAATGATTGGGTGGTGGGGGATTTTGCCGCAGATGCAGATGTTGATGTGATGGATAAGATGTATCAGGAAACACTAGAGAAATGGGTTATAGATAAATTTTATTTACTTTTAAGCCATGATCCGAATAATATCAAATACGCTCAAGATGTAATTGGAGAGGTATTATTGGGCTACTACAAAAGTAGCAATGTGGAAAGAACTAGATCTTTAGTATTTGACATACTAACTGAAGTTAATGGGATAAGGTATGTCAATAATGTAAAACAAATATTATTAAAAGAAGGAAATGATGAAGAGATAATGAAGCGTTTTTTTAAGGAAAAAGATTTAAACATTCTCAAAGATATAAATGATTTTAAAATATTTTTTACAAAATTAAAAGATAAAAACTATATATCAGAGATTTTTCGCGAAAATCAAAATATACCCGTTGATATATTGGTTAAAATGGTTCAACCAATGTTTGACTTGTATGATGAAGATAAGAAAATTCTAGATAACAAAGATTTTTTTTTAATTTTTGGACAGTTATTAACTTTTTCATTTATTCCCGATAACATAAAAGACGGAATCGTCTCGATTTTAACGGAACTTAATAAAAAATATTTGAAAAAAGCATTAAACTATATTGATATAAATGTAAAAAATAGTGTTGGAAATACAATATTAATAATGTTAATTTTATATGATGATCGAGATTTTGTAAAATATTTATTAAGAAAATATAAAAATACGATTGATATAAATATTAAAAATCTAGAAGGAAAAACCGCATTAATATATTCAGTTATTGAGAATCAAAATGATATTGTAAACATGTTATTAAACATTAAAAATATAAAAATAAATATAAAAGATAATGACAATAAAAATGCATTATTTTATGCAATGAAAAATGATGTTATTCCATCTTTACCAATGTCTGAGTATTTAATAAGAAAAGGTGCTAAATATTTGGACGATGATGGCATTACTAATAAAAAATGTAAAAACTTAAAAAAAATTATATCCAATAAAATATTTAAAGACAATTATGAAACTTTATATCAAACTTTATGTGAAATATCAACACAAAAAACAGGAAGTTGTGATAAAATATTAGATATGTCGGACGAGAATTTCTATTCGGGTGACGTTATAGAAATAGATTCAGATAATAAAATTATAGCATTCTTTAAAAATAATAAAACTATTACAGAAATATTTAGTATTAATAGTTATAAATTTGAAGGACAACTTGGACAAGATGATGGTGGTATAACAAGAATGTATTGGAATGGTATAGGAAAAGAGTTAATAGAATTAGGATTATTTAAATTAAATAATATAACTGGATTTGGTGAAATAAATCCTAAGTTTGATTGTAAAAAAAAAATTGCAGAATTACAAGAAAAAATACAAGAAAAACAAGCAAAAGAAGATGAAAGCAACAGAAGAGCAGCATTAACTCAAGAAGAAAGAGATGCGGAAGATGAAAAACTTAAAGAACATTATAGGTTAGTAATTAATAAATTAGAAAAATTTGATAGTTATTTAAACTCCAAAGACATTGAAGATTTTGAATTATATTCAAAAATAGGACAAATGTTTGCGAAGGCATTTATGATAGGGGAGCCATTACGGATTCCATTATCATTTAATATATTATATCGTTTAGTATATCGAAAATTATCAAAGGATATTTATGGTGTAATATTATATTTAGATGATAGGAAAAATTTTACTAGTTTATACAACTTGTTAGGAAAGTCCGAAATAATAAGATATATGGACCGGAATTTTGATGAGTTTGGAGAAAAGGAAAGAGTCGTAACAGATAAAAATTATGACGAATATATACATAAAAAAACAAAATGGCTTTTAGATAAAAAAAACTTTATCCAGTCAAAAAAAATTACTGATAAAAACAACAAATCAAAATACGTTCCCGAAATTGTCGCTTCATGGGAAGATAAATTATCTGGTTTTGTTCAAGGCTTTAATTCTATTATTCCACGAAAAATAATAAATAAACATAATGTTTTAGATATACAAGAGAGGATAAATGGAATAAAATTAACTGATGAGGTGATAATTAAATGGGCGAATCTAATTAGATTAAAAGATACATCAGAACCAATACAGAATGAAGTATTTACCTGGTTTATTGAAATTATAAAAGATCTGGAGGGAAGTATTCATCCAGAGGAAGTAGCAAATAAAAAAGAAAAACATTTTAGTTTTATCGAAGATTTAATTGAATTTATGACGGGAAGAACAGCTTTGGATTTAAATCATCCAAATGGATTTAATGTGGATGTACAAGTTCATAAATCAATAAACCATATTCCATCGGCACATACATGTTGGAATGAAATTGATTTACCACCATATAAGAATAAAGCAGCATTATATAAAAAATTAGTATATGCGCTAGCCAATTCAGCTGAAGGAACTCAATTTCTTGGTGGAAAACGGAGAAAAACTCGCAAAAAAACAAATAAATTGAAAAAATCTAAATCAGAAAGGAAACATTCAGGGAAAAATCTAAACCGCAAAAAAATAAATAAATCGAAAAGGAAACATTCCGGGATAAATCGAAAAAATCTAAACCACAAAAAGATAAATAAATCGGAAAAATCTAAACCGAAAAGGAAACATTCGGGGATAAATCAACAAACTGGTAGATTAAAAAAAGGATTTAAATATTCTGGTAAAAAGTTAAAATCTGGTTTACCAGAAATAATAAAAGTTAAAAAGATAAAAAATTGATTATTGAAATGTCAATATTAAATTTAATATTATTAGCAGTAATTATGTTCATACCATATATTTACATTGTGTAGTATTAGATGCTATAATATAGATATAATTAGTAAAAACTCTTTATTATAGTATTAAAAAAAAAATAGTAATATATACTAAGAGATGTTAGTCAATATAATTATTGATTTGACATCAATTTTAAGGATTTGTAAAAAAAAAAAATTAATTGATTGTTGGATGTCATTTTCTTTTATAAATTAGTTTAAAAATAGTTTACACAGTTTAATATTTACATTTAAAAAAAAATAAATATTAAAATTGTTTTATAAATTGAATTAATAAATTAACTTTATTATAATATATATGAATCCTGAAAACCCATCTAAACGCAGACGAACTGGTATGAATACATATGAATCTACGTATAAAACCGATGATGATAATAAAGATAGTTTTTATCAAGTCAGTTCTATCCAAGATTTAATCAATATCGCAAAAAGTTTAAAAAGGAGACGAAATGCTGATTTTTCAAGATTAAAAGCTCTTTTACCTGAATTAGAGAGATTAAATAATATGATTGGAATGGAAAAATTAAAAAAATCAATCACGTTTCAAATATTATATTATTTACAAGATTTAGGTTCAAATGATATGTTACATACTGTTATCGAAGGACCTCCCGGTTGTGGTAAAACAGTTGTTGCTGAAATTCTTGCTAAAATATATTTAAAATTATCATTTTTAGATAATGATATATTCAAGGTTGCAAAAAGAAGTGATTTAATTGGAGAATATTTAGGACAAACTGCTGCTAAAACTCAAAAACTGATTAATAAGTGTCAAGGTGGTGTATTGTTCATTGACGAGGCTTATTCACTTGGTAATAAAGAAGGGCGGGATTCCTATTCGAAAGAATGTATAGATACAATCGTATCAAATTTAGCAGAAAAAAGACGATTTGTATGTATCATTGCTGGATATAAAAAAGATTTAGAACAATGTTTTTTCTCTGTTAATGCTGGATTACGAAGACGATTTCCTTGGATATATACTATTGAAGAATATACTCCAAAAGAATTGAGTGAAATTTTTGAAAAACAAGTTGGAGATGCATCTTGGTACATTTCACAAAAAGCAAGAGAAAAATTACCAAGTTTTTTTAATGAGAGAAAAAAATATTTCCCTCATTTTGGTGGTGATACTGAAACTTTATTTGCTAAGGTAAAAATTTCACATAGTCGCCGTGTCTTTGGAAAACCTAGATATATGAAAAAAGAAATTAATTTTGTTGATATGAAAAAAGGATACGAATTATTTCTTGAAAATAGTCATGTTAAACAAGGTGAAGGGAAGAATCTCCCGCCTCCTGGAATGTATGTATAAAAATGTTGTATTAAGATTATTCATTTTCTTCATCATATTGCATTGAAGATACAACACTAGCATATGCAACAAGAGGTCCTATATTGGACCATAATTTTTTAAATCTTTTATCATCCTCTTTTCTTTGTTCCTCTTTCTCTGATGGGGCAATATCATAACATGTATTTATTTCTATTAATAAATTCTTTATTCTATTTACTAATCCTGTAATATCTTCATTAATATCAACCAATCGTGTTGCAACATTATTTTTATTTTTTCTTCCTTTTATTTTTTCTAGACTTTCAAGTAAATCATTAAATATATTATCTAAGTCGTTAAAATGTTGTTGCTCGTATTTTATAACTTTATCCATTTTATAAAGTATTTATTATTACTTTATAAAATAGTTTTACCCTTGTCCCGCATTCAATTTCTGAAATAATCATGATTTTTATCCAATGCCAAAATTTTAGGAGTTAATTTACCTAAACCAAAACGTCTCGTTCTTTCTGGATGACAATAGTTTGCTGGTAAAAATTTAAATTTATCTAAATTTGATACCATGTATCTATTCCAGTGACTTTCATCATTCCATATAGCAATAATATTTTTTTTATTATCATCATCAATCTGTTGCTTTATTGTTTGACTAGCACTTAAATATTCATTTACTAATCCACCTTGAATGCCACCACATATGTAATGGGGTCTATCTTCACTAGGATCAATATATGCTGTAGATTCTTTACGATTTTCAGGTGTTCCCATTTTATTTCTATAAAAAAAACCAGGATGAGCAACTGCCACTAATGGTTTTCCAATTTCCGGTAAAATTTCATCACCTACTTCTGAAACTACTTTCATATCTACATCTGTATAGTATAAAACATTAATTGAATTTTTTTTTATATCATTTTTAATTGTTATAAAACGATGATAACGATATAATGTATCACCAGGCCAGCCAAGTCTTTTTATTTTATATATTTTAATATTATCATTAAATTCTCTATCAGTACAATCTGTCAGTAAAAAATATTTTTTGGAATAATTTGGTAAAAAATATTTCTCATAACTTTTATACACTTGATCAAAAAAGTTTATATATCTTCCAGTAGCTATTAGAATAATACCTATATTCATCCTTTATTAATTATAAATGATATTTATTTTGCATATCTATCGAATATTGCTTTACCAACATCAACATCTGTAGAATATTGATCTCTTCCTTTTCTCAAATTGTCTTGTTGTTTACATAAAAAGTTTAACATATCAAGATTCATTTGCCCCTCTAAAGTTTTATCAAAAATAGCAGGATATTCACTATGTAATTTGATGAATTTATTTTCTATATATTCTTTAAAATCAGGTGAAGATTTTTGAGTTTTTAATATTTTTGCTTCAGTAGATCCTAAATATTTCATCATTAAGTGTGTTTCATTAAGAACATTGAATTTAAGTTTCTTTTGTTTTGGTTTATTTTTATTACCTATTCGTTTACTTTGTAATCTTTGTTTAGCCATTGCCATCTTTTGCCTTGATGTTAATTCTGGTTTTTTATTCTCCACCACATTCATAGTTCCTACATCTTCTTCACTTTGTATATCATCATCGCTACTATCTTCAAAATGTAATTTTTTTAGTTCTTCGATAACTTTACTCATATTGTAAATAATTTATTATAATAAATTATTTTTATGTATTTATCGTAAAATATTTAATTAATTAGTATAAAGATAAACATTATTATATAATATAATTTATATTTATACAAATTTATTTATGTCCCCTATATTTCCTTCGGGTAGCTCATTAGAAAACAATATAATACACAATGTATTTTCTTATATTGACAAGAAATCACGACAAAGCTATACTCACGTGTCGTTACTACAAAAAAAAATTGTAGAAATTAACAATTTAGTTGTAGAAATAGAAAGAAAAATAATTGAATTAAAAAAACAAAAGAGTAAAAACATAAATTTGAAACAAAAATGTCAAAATAAAGTTCAACAAATTTGTACATTTAATGATACGATTATTGATTCGTTATTAAATAAAACTTTATCAAAATGTTCAATTTGTTTAGGAGATATTAATCCAAATTGTATCGCAATTACTAGATGTGGGCATATGTTTTGTAAAAATTGTTTATCTCAATCATTACGATTTAATAATAAATGTGCTATATGTAGATGTAAAATAAAACCTGCGACTATTTCCTTAGTTTCTATTTCAACTCCGGAAGAAAATAATCTTGTTAGGCAAATAACTCGAACACTATCTAATCCAACTGTCCCAAATGTCCCAGATGTTCCTATACCACCACCACCTCCACCACGCCGCCGACCGATTCAAAGTTCTCGTAATCAAGAAATAGAAGCCTCAAGAGAAAGACAAGATGCGTTAGAAGAAGCAAGACGTAGATTTGCTACAAGACAAGCAGCAATTCAAGCAGGCAGACGAGCAGAAGAGACAGCAAGACGAGCGGCAATTCAAGCAGGAAGACTAGTGGCAGAGGCAGCAAGACAAGCAGAACCAAGAAATGAAGTTGAACAGGGAATTCCACCACCATCTGTACCAGCACCACCATCTGTACCAGCACCCCAACCTAGATCAATATTAGAAGAACGGAGTGAAGCACTTAGAGCGGCAGAACTGGCTCGAGAATTAGATTTAGAAGAAGCACGAGCAGAAATAAATCAAATGTATGAAAATGAAGAAAAACACGAAGATGAACATGAAGAAAAATATGAACATGAGGAGAAATATCAACATGAAGAAAAATTTGAGGATATTCTTCCATTAGAAGCTAGATATCAACATAGATATCAACATGTTTTACCACCAATTATCACTTATTCTCCACGCCAAAATTATTCATATACAATTCAAGGTCAAAGTAGATATAATAATTTACATGTTCCTAATCACGTGCAACAATCTCCTGATGAAGTATCATTACCATTACCATTATCAAATTCAGCTCGCTTTATATATGATAATAATAATAATAATAATAATAATAATAATAATAATAATAATAATAATAACACAAGAAGACAACAAGTTATAATAGACGAAAGAGCAAGAGGAGCCGGGGGTGGAAATCGAAGTCGTCCGTCGCGAAATATTGGAAGTGTACCAACTACAAGTAATCGTAGAAATAGACAAATATATGAAACTTCATAAAATTTGTTATAAAAATTATATATGTATAATTTATAAACAAAAATGTCAGCAGCAGTTATTCACACATTAATGTTTGATGCAATTATTAAAACTTCTCAACGTGTATTTTCTTTAATTGAAGAAATGTCTCATAATGGAGATGCTCTTTTTAATAATTTTATACACCAAACTGATATTTATGTTAGATTAGATGTTATAGAAGCTTTAATGACGGATGTCAAATCCCACGAATCATCAATTAGTCCGATATTAAGTAAGACTGTAGAAATATCATTAAAACATTTAGAAAAAATTGTTTCAACAATTGAAAGTGAATTGCAAAACCTTAAAGATGAAGTAGAATTATATAATTTAAGTTATATGTCTTACATCAAAAGTTTTGATTATAATAATAGGATTATAATATTACGAAGTCATATCACTACTATGGAATCTAGACTTAATACTTTGATAACAATTTTAAATATTCACGGATTTAAAAATTAGAAAGGTTTTTTTTTATTTCCATTATATTTTTTTTTTTTATTATCAAACCAGTATATTAATCCTGGTAATTTAGCAGTATATGTCATTATTACCACAAAAAGACTAATCCAATCAAAAAATGAAAAGCCACGTGAAATTATTTTACTAAATCCGTGTGAAGTTGTTGTTAAAATATAACAAATTATTATAGTTAGTAAAATTTTATTGATAATATCTACACAGGACATTTTAAGTCGCATATTATCAAAGTCATGAATTTCAAACCTCAATTCATCATTCATTATTTCTAGTTTTGTCGTATGGTCTCTTAATGTATCATATTTGAATTGTATATCTTTTACTTGCTTTTCTAAAGCAGTATTACTAATTCGTTTTATGTTAAAGACACTTTGCATTTTATTTAAAATTATTTATTTATTCTTAATATAAACAATTTTAAATTTTATATAAATGATGTAAAATTAAGTACTAATTATAACACTGCTATCAGTATCAATAATTTTTGTTCCTTCATTATCCAATATTGCCATTAACTTTATAAATGTATGTCGTGTTGTTGAATTTGTAATTGTTAAATTCGTAATAACATCAGACATATATATACCTCTCGCTTGTGATTTTAATCTTGAAGCTTCTGCTTCTGCGATTTCTGTTAATTTTAATGCTTCAGCATTTGCTGTTTCTGTTAATTGTGTAGCATTCACACTAGCAAGTTCCGTTACTTTATTATAATTAGCCTCTGCTGTTGCCTCTACAATTGTTTTATTAGCATTAATCTCTTCTACTAATCTAGCCGTTTCTTGTCTAATTAAATTAGCATCTTGTTCGTATTCCAATTTAGCATTAGTTTGGATTTGAACTGCTGCATCTAAATATTTATTTTTAACTACATCTGGAAATAATACTTCATGTAATTGTAATTCATCGACATCAATCCAAATATCGTTTAATGTTTCTGTTATATTTTGTTTCATAGCTGACGTAATTGTTTCTCGCGAGAGAAGATAATCATCAATACTAAAAATAATTGCTGTATTTTTTAATGTTGATTTTGATAAACTAAATACTTTTGAATTATATTCTGTTCCAAATTTATCATATAAATGTGATAAATTTTCTTTTTGAATTCTATAGAAAAATGTTACTGCTATGTAAAAAGCAGTTCCATCATCATTAGCAACAGATAATGCACTATCACCTGAAAACTCAACTTTATGATAATTTCGTTCAAAATAAATCATATTTACACTTGGTCCAAACATATATCTACCATTTTCATAGATAGTATCTGTATCAACCGTATTTGATAAAGTATTTCTTTTAAAAGCATATTGATTGTATTCAACATATTGAAATGAACAAATTATTAATATCATTCCAATAAAGAGTGGAATTCCGACACAACATGATATGATTGTTATTTTTCCTGTATTTGCCATTTTTTTAATTTGTTTGAATAAACAAATTAAAAGAAATTCAATTTTATTAATTAAATTTTTGTAATTGGATTGTTAGCGTTATTTAATATCATACCATACAAATAATCATTTACAAATTCATCATTTGTCATTCCCATTGTATCTTTGATAGTATAAAAAAGCACTCTTCTTTTTTCCCATACTTCTTGAGTAGATGTTGCCTCTGCTTCTCCAGCAATTAATATAACAGTTGCTTCTGCGGTTGCCTTGCTTGATATTACTTCTACACTTGCTTCTGCTTCTAATATTACTTTTTCTCCTTCCGCTACTGCTTGGATATTTCTCTGTTCTGCCTCAACTTCAGATAATAATAATTCTGTTTCGGCACCAGTTAAAGCACCTTCTCTCTCATTAGTAGCTGTATCTAAATCTTGTTCTCCTCGTTGTTTGTCAAATATAGCTTCAGATAATTCATCTGGAAAATCATAATTTTCCAATTGTAAAAATGTAATATCAGCATGAGTTCCTGATGTAATAAAATCCTGTGTCAATTGAGTTCCAATTTGAGATTCAATTGTACTCCTCTCACCATAGAATTGTATTGCTTCATATCTCGCAATTACATTTCTTACAGAATCTTTTGCTACAGACGTAAACAATTGTTTTAAAGAACTTTCTTCCCCAAATTCCCAAAATATTTCAAATAATTCACTTTTTCTTAACTGATATTGAAATACCACATTTGCATAAATAATTATACCATCTTTACTTAAACATTCTAATAAGGAATCTCCTCGGAATGCAACTGTTCCTACAATTTTATTATATTTAAATAATTCTGTTTGTGGTTCAAATAAATATTTTCCTTCTTCATATACAAGAGAAGTATCTAATTCTTTTGTTAAACCTTCATAACGTAGTGCATATTCTTCGTGATTTACATTCTTAATTGACACAGGTATTAAAATAACTGTTAATAACATGCCAATACAGCAAAAACTTGAACCTAACCAACATAATGGTTTTGTATTACATTCAATCTCTCCTTCCTGATTTCTGTCTTGATTACGATTTTGATTACGATTTTGATTCATTATATTTTTTATTAGAAATATAGATTTATTTAAGAAAATCAATTTTATATTTAAAAAAAAATGTAATAAACAGTGTAATATATTTATATTTATAATGACATTGAATTTTGATTTTGAATTTGAAAAAGATAAAGAATATTTAAAAAACTATTTATTTAGTAAGAAAAGTAGTTCTAAATCTAAATCAAAATATAAACGAGTTTGTTTATCACCTTTGAGATATGCTGGTGGAAAAAGTAAGGCAGTCGGACTTATTTTAGAAAATTTGCCTAAATTGAAAGAGAAAAAAATAGTATCAACATTTTTTGGTGGTGGTTCCTTTGAATTAGTATTAACAAAAGATCTAGGTTATGAAGTTATTGGATATGATATATTTGGTATGTTAGTAAATTTTTGGAATATACTTATAACTCAGCCAGAGAATTTTGTTAAAGAATTAAAAAAATTAAAGGCCACTAAAGAAGATTTTACAAAAAATAGGCATATATTACTTGAATATTGGAATATGATTAAACCAAAAGATTTAAATTATAAAACAAAAAGGGTAGTTCCCTTGACTGATAAAGAAAAGAAACTTTTAATTGATAATAAATTATTACAAGCAGTATATTATTATTATAACATGCAATTATCTTATGGACCAATGTTTCTTGGTTGGCCTAGTTCAAATGAAATAAATCCTGCTAAATATAAAAGAAGATTAGATAAATTAGAGATATTTGATGCTAAAAATTTAAAAGTTTTTGAAAAGGATTTTAAATTAGTAATAAAAAACCATCCTAATGATTTCTTATTTTTAGATCCTCCATATTATTTAGGCTCTAAATCAAAAATGTTTAAAGGTATGTATCCAAATTGTAATTTTGCTATTCATCATAATAATTTTGAACATGAAATTATGAGAGATTTATTAAAAGAACATAAGGGTGGTTTTTTTGTAACTTATAATGATTGCCCTACAATTAGAGAATGGTATAAAAATTATAAACAAGTATATCCTAAATGGCAATATACTTATGGACAAGGGGAAACTCGTATTGGAGATAATAGGAAAGATGGTACAAAAGATAATTTAAAAAAAAGTCATGAAATATTTATAATTTGTCCGTTACATTAACCTTTCTTAACATTAATTAATTAACATTAAGAGGTCTTAGGACACGTAACCTGCCCTGATATTTAATTGTTTGAAAAGTATAACGA
>Ga0208523_1000153_pt1 | contig 15640 bp, 10 predicted proteins | sample ETNtaG_17_FD_185770 | JGI IMG/M metagenome (GOLD analysis project Ga0208523, IMG submission 185770) | Marine microbial and viral communities from oxygen minimum zone, Eastern Pacific Ocean - ETNP201302PF82A (SPAdes) (version 2) | ecosystem: Environmental > Aquatic > Marine > Oceanic ...
GTACAGCAGAATGCGGAGGCACTTTTTGGGTTGGCAATGATCCAGGCGTTTTATCCCGGTGCCCCCGTTGTCTACGGTGGTTTCACATCCAATGTCGATATGCGTTCGGGTGCGCCAGCGTTCGGCACTCCGGAGAACGCCAAGGCCAACCTGGCCGGTGGCCAGCTCGCGCGACGTTACGGGCTGCCGTATAGAACCAGCGGCTGCAATGCTTCTAACACGACAGATGCCCAGGCGGTCTATGAGACTCAGATGTCCATGTGGAGTGCTGTTCTGGGTCACGGAAATCTGCTGTACCATGCCGCTGGTTGGCTTGAAGGGGGATTGGTGGCCTCATTTGAGAAACTGATCATTGATGTTGAGATGTTACAGAATTTAATCAGCATGCTGTCTCCAATTCAGACCAGCGAAGAAGAACTGGGTATGGACGCTATCGAAGCAGTTGCTCCCGGTGGGCATTTTTTCGGCACAGAACACACCATGGCGCGCTATGAGACTGCTTTCTATACCCCACTGGTCAGTGACTGGCAGAACAATGAGAACTGGCAGGCGGCTGGTGGAAAAGATGCAACGGAACGTGCCACGTCACTTTGGCAACAGGCCATCGAGACATTTGAAGCGCCACTGATTGATGGCGCTCGGCGCGAGGCTATAGATGAATATGTGGATAGACGTAAAACGCAAATCGGCTCCAGCGAGCCGTAGTCGAATTAAAAACCCTAACAGATAAGCAAGGAACCGTCTCATTATGCAATCACACGCACAGGCTGTAGTTATAGGTGGTGGAGTGGTCGGATGTTCAGTGTTGTATCACTTGACGAAAGCTGGTTGGACCGACGTTGTGCTCCTGGAGCGTTCAGAGCTGACCTCAGGCTCAACCTGGCACGCGGCAGGTGGTATGCATACCATCAATGGTGACCCCAATGTAGCTAAGCTTCAGCAATATACTATTGAGCTGTACGACGAGATTGAAGAATTATCTGAGCAGTCGATCGGACTTCACTTGACGGGTGGGGTGTTTTTGGCGGCAACCAACGAGCGCTTCGACTGGCTTAAAAGCATGCATGCGAAGGGACTCTATCTTGGCATGGACACCGAGATCATCAGCCCTAAAGAGGCGGCCGAGATTTTTCCGTTGCTGGATCCGGATAAATTTGTGGGTGCGATGAGTGATCCGTTAGAAGGTCACCTGGATCCTTCGGGCACAACGTGGGCCTATGCCAAGGCCGCTCAAAAGAAAGGTGCCGTTATCCACCAGCAGACGCGCGTAACGGATCTTCAACAGAACCAGGATGGCAGCTGGTGTGTCATTACAGAACAAGGTGAGATTCATGCCGAGCATGTCGTCAATGCTGGCGGACTGTGGGCTCGCGAAGTCGGTCGGATGGTAGGACTCGAACTGCCTGTTCTCGCTATGGAACATATGTATCTGCTGACCGAAGACATGCCTGAAGTTGTTGCCTTCAATGAGTCATCAGGACTGGAAGTGCCGCATTGTGTTGATTTTGATGGGGAGTTGTATTTAAGGCAGGAGCGGAAAGGGATGTTAATGGGGACCTATGAAAAAGCCTGTAAGCCTTGGTCGCCCAAAGAGACGCCTTGGGATTTCCCACAGGAACTATTGCCAGCGGATATCGACCGGATTGCGCCTTCCCTGGAAGTCGGGTTTGAACATTTTCCGGCTTTTCAAAATGCCGGCATCAAGCAGGTTATCAACGGACCATTTACATTCGCCCCTGATGGCAATCCTCTGATCGGCCCTATCAAAGGACTGCGTGGCTACTGGTGTGCTTGTGGCGTTATGGCAGGCTTCAGCCAAGGCGGTGGAGTTGGATTTGCACTGTCGAACTGGATGATCGAAGGTGACCCTGGATTTGATGTCTGGGCCATGGATGTTTCGCGTTACGGTGACTGGGCGAGCCTCGCTTATACCAACAAGAAGGTTCAGGAGAATTATTCACGACGTTTTTCCATCCGATTTCCCAACGAAGAGCTACCTGCAGGCCGTCCTTTACGTACCACACCGGTCTATGACCGGCTGCTGGCAGCCGGTGCGCAAATGGGAGAGGCATACGGACTGGAGCAGGCGTTGTGGTTTGCCCCGACAGGTGTTGTCGACGAATTTTCGTGGCGGAGATCGACCGACTTTGAGCACGTGGCCGGGGAGGTCAATGCTGTACGAGCCGCTGTGGGTATGATGGAAATATCGAGTTTTGCCAAGTATACAATTCGGGGATCGGGTGCTTCTGAGTGGTTGGACCGCCTACTGACCTGCAGACTGCCCGCGGAAGGCCGGATGACGCTTGCACCGATGTTGAATTACGCCGGTAAGCTGATTGGCGATTTTAGTCTGGCGAATCTGGGCGATGGCGAGTATTTCATAGCCGGTTCTGGTCTTGCCGAGAACTATCATATGCGTTGGTTTGCGCAGAATCTACCTGAAGACGGCAGCGTCGAGATCATTGCGCGCGGAGCTGGACTGGTCGGCCTATCTATCGCGGGTCCAAAATCTCGAGAACTTCTCCAGAGACTCGTGGACGAAGATGTCGGCAACCAAGCGTTTCGTTTTTTAGATATACGCAAGCTCGACGTAGGTATGGCGTCTTGTCTAGTGGGTCGCGTCAGTTTCACCGGGGACCTGGGCTACGAGATATGGATGAAACCTGAATTCCAGCGTTATGTTTTCGATCTTATCCAAAGCCAGGGGGAGGATTTGGGTCTCCGCTTATTTGGTTCCCGGGCGCTGAATTCTTTACGAATAGAGAAAAACTTTGGTTCGTGGGCAAGGGAATACCGCCCTGTTTATGGCCCCTATGAGGCAGGTATGGGGCGATTTGTAGCTCTAAAGAAGGAAGCCGACTTTATCGGCAAAGCAGCTGCTGCAGCCGAAAAAGAGGGCGGCGGCAAGTTACGGTTACGGGTGTTTATCGTCGAGGCTAAAGATGCTGACGCCATTGGTGATGAACCGATCCGCTACGAGGGTGAGGTAAAAGGGTGGGTCACATCTGGAGGTTACGCACACGCATCGGGGGTATCGGTTGCGATGGGCTATGTAGCCAAAGAAATTGCTGATAAACAATATGGATGGTCAATCGATATATTGGGCGAAACCCTGCCTGCAGCACCACAGACTGAGCCACTTTTTGATCCTTCAGCTGAACGTATGCGGGGTTAAGGGCTATTTGCATTTACTATTTGTCTTGCCTTAAAGGTGGGTGGCGTAGAGGACTAGAATGACACTCAGTCAAACAATCGACCCGGCTGTGTGGTATCGCGCTGACTGGGAGCAGTGTGAAGACTGGATTATTGAGCTGACTGATAAGGAAATCCAGGAACTAAAGGATGCCGTCAGTCGCAGCCAGGCGGTACCCATCGCGAATTTGTGTGCTGGTTCTTTTCCTTTGCCAGCATTTGCTTCACGTATCCGCGAACTGCGGAACGAGCTTATCTATGGGCGCGGATTTGCCGTGTTACGCGGACTGCCGGTCCACGAATGGGATCGCGAGTCTTCAGCTCGCGCCTATTATGGAATCGGCTGTCATCTGGGCATACCCGTTTCACAGAATGCACAGGGCCATCTGCTTGGTCATGTTTATGATCTGGGGCTGGATCCTATGGATCCCGTGAACCGGGTTTATCAAACCAGCTATCGACAACTCTTTCACACCGATTCCACTGACATCGTTGGTCTGTTGTGTCTGCAATCGGCGCGTATGGGTGGTCAGAGTTCGATCTGTTCATCATCGACGATTTATCATGAAATTGCCGAGCGCCGACCAGACCTGCTGAAAGTGCTCTGCCGACGATTTCATATAGACCGCAAAGGCGAGACTCCTGAAGGCGAGGAGGAAACCTATGAGATGGCTGTGTTTTATCCCGACGAGGAGCGGGTCACCTGTATTTACGCACGTGATTTTATTGATGCGGCACAACGTCATCCGCACATACCGCCATTAACGACAGAGCAAATGGATGCCTTGAATTTGGTGGATGAACTGGCATCAAGTGATGACCTGCGTCTGGATATTGATTTTCTGCCCGGCGATATACAATTTCTGCACAATCATCAGATACTTCATGCCCGGACCAGCTACGAAGACTGGCCCGAACCGGAACGAAGGAGACATCTTCTAAGGCTCTGGCTGTCAGTCGCAGATGGTCGTTCGTTGCCTGCTGATTTTGAAGCGCGTTACGGAAAGATCGAGCCGGGACAACCCCGTGGGGGCATCAGGGTGCCTGGAGCTACGTTGCAGGCACCTCTGGAGCCCTGATTAAACGTCGTTCGTTTTACCGACCGATTGCATAGGTATCTCGGCGCGGGTCAGCACCTGCACGAATTAGGCCGGTATCTGTATCCACAGTGATGGCGCCCATAACACCCATGTACATTGAATCCCAGTCTTCAGAGAGCACGACGTCGTGGCCAAGTTGTCTGAGTCGTTCAGCCAGTTCTGAGTCCAGTCGACTTTCGAGGTTAAGTCGGCCTGGCAGGTATTCGTGCGGCCAGAAAGAATTCGGAAAATTCCATGTTGCAAATCGAGGTTGTTCGACGGCGACCTGTGGAGTCATCCCAAATTCGACGATATTAAGAAAAACCTGCACCATGGCCTGACATTGAGCATCGCCACCCGGGCAGCCAAAAGGCATGAAGAGCTTTCCGTCTTTCAGCGCAATGGCCGGATTGGGCGTTAGTCGGGGTCGTTTCCAGGGCTCTACACTTGAAGCGTGAGCAGGGTCGAGCCAGCTTTGATACCCTCTGCATGAGAGACTGAAACCAAGCTCGGGAATAATCGGGTTGGGTGTGTTCTGATCACTGGGCGTTGCTGAAAACGCGTTGCCCCATCTATCGACGGTACAGGTATAGCTGGTGTCGGTCTTTGCCCCAGAGTTGGGTTGTCCAGCGCCTAGAGATGGAGTCGGGTAGTGAGGTTTAATTTCTGTTTTACCCGGCAGGGGCATCTCACCAAAAGCTTTGTCAGGATCGATTTCTGCTCGACGGGTTTGGGTATAAGCCGAAGAGAGCAGAGTCGATATCGGCACATCGACAAAGTCAGGGTCGCCGAAATAATGCTCTCGATCAGAGAATGCCAGGTTTAGCGCCTCGGAGATGAGGTGTATGTACGAACTGCTGTTGTGGCCCATATCTTTGAGATTGTCACTGGCCAGCATCTGAAGCACTTGTGCGACGACAGGCCCCTGACACCATGGTCCACAGGTATAAATTGAGTAATTTCTAAATTGCCCGCTCACTGGTGCTTCGTGCCCGACTGAAAAATTATTCAGGTCTTCGTAGCGAAGCAGACCGCCTTCGGATTCGCTGAAGGCGGCAATTTCCCGGGCTAGCTCGCCCTTATAGAAATAATCTCGCGCTGCTCTTATCGCGGCCGAACGCCCAGAGTCTCTGGCGCGATGCTCAACATCAATCAGACGCTTAAACGTATCGGCCAATGCAGATTGGACGATCCGATCACCCACTTGCGGCAGGCGCCCCTCTGGCTTGAATATCTTGTTGTTGGTTTCCCAAACTGGACCCGTGGTGAATTGTTTTACGATCTCGTTTTGTACCACCTCGGAAAGCGGGAAACCTTCTTCAGCCAATTCCAGTGCGGGAGTAATTACTTGTTCTAGGCTGAGTGTGCCGTATCTTTCAAGCGCGGTGAGCCAGGCGTCAGGCGCCGACGGCACTACGGCTCGTAGAATGCCTAAGGGCAGGTCCCCACCGTGTTCTTGGTTGAAGTAATCGATTGATGCACCGCGCGGCCAGCGACCCAGGCCACTGATAGCCATGATGGAATCGGTTTCGGCAAGATAGACCATGATGGGTGCTACACCGCCAAAATTGGTGTTTTCAGGCAGGACCACGTTGATCGCAATACCCGCCGCGACACCGGCATCAATCGCGTTACCTCCTTCTTCAAGGATGCGGTAGCCCGCGGCCGCAGCTAGATTGTGCCCAGCGCAGACCATGTGCGTTGTGCCCATAATCGTCGGTCGGTGGGCTCGATAATCAGCCATGGGATAACGTCAATTCGCAGGGTGTGATGACACGATAGTACCGCAACTTTCGTAATGTTTCTTGTATGAAGGAAGATGGATTTAGCTTATCACGGTATCTTTATGGGAATACTCCCAAAAGCCGTTTCGACATGCTAAAGTGATTGTTATGGGAAGAGCTCTAGTCTATTCCCTAACAGGCAATAACCTGTCTGAGTACCTAGAAATGAGTTCAGGTGCAAACTGCAAGATGAGGAGAAAATTATGGATCGTAGAAAATTTATAACCACGGCTGGCGTGGCGGGCACAGCGGCAGCTGCCGCAACCGTTGCCGCTCCGGCCATTGCTGCATCGTCAAGGGAAATGACCATCGTCTCGAGTTGGCCCCGGGATTTTCCTGGCCTTGGCATCAGTGCCCAGCGGCTAGCGGCTCGAATCACAGAGGTGAGTGAAGGGCGGATTAATACCACCTATTTTGCCTCCGGTGAAAGAGTGGGTGGTTTTGATGTGTTCGATGAAGTCGCGTCAGGCAACTCCCAGGCATTTATCTCGGCTGCTTACTATTGGAAAGGCAAGCACCCTGCGTTTGCTTATTTTTGTTCTGTGCCCTTTGGCATGACGACGATTGAGTGGAACGCGTGGATCAAGTTCAAGGGTGGCCAGGAGCTTTGGGACGAGCTCAATAGCGATTACGGTCTGAAGTCGTTACCCGCCGGTGCAACAGGCACCCAGATGGGTGGCTGGTTTAATAAGGAAATTAATTCGACCGATGATCTCAAAGGTCTGAAGATGCGTATCCCGGGTCTGGGTGGCGACGTGATGGCGCTGCTTGGGGCGTCACCGGTGTCCTTGCCTGGCGGTCAGATTTATGAAAACCTGGTGTCCGGTGCCATCGACGCAACCGAGTGGGTGGGTCCGTACAATGATTACTTCATGAAGTTTTATGAAGCGGCCAAGTACTACTACTATCCTGGATTTCATGAGCCAGGTGGCGGCGTTGAAATGTGCTTCAATAAATCATGGTGGGGCTCTCTCTCTGACTGGGAACGCGCTGTCATTAGCGTGTGCTGTAACGAAGAGCATGCAGCGCAATACGAGGAATGCCAGGCCAACAATGGTGCCTACCTGATCAAACTGGTAGAAGAGCACGGTGTTGAGCTGAGAGAGTTTGGCGAAGACATCTACGAAGGTTTTGGTGAGGCTTCTGCGGAAATGTACGAAGGTGTGCGTGACCACAGCCCGCTGGCCAAGAAAATCAATGATCATTTTCAGGCGACGCTTCGTGAGATTGGTGGTTGGCAGGCCAAAGCTGAAGCGGCATACGCTCCGTTACGAAACCGTGTTCTAGGAATCGGATAACTAATTGCGGAGTAATTAAATCTGTTCGGGACGGGGCGCAGGCCCCGTCCCTTCTTTCTGCCTGGTGTTATGGCTGTAGCCCAAGAATCAACTCCAAACGTCAGTGACGTGGCTACCTTCTGGGTCCGTGTATTCAGTTGGTGCATGATCGCTGTTCTGGCCGTGTTTCTTGCCAGTAACTATCTGGTGACAACGCGGGACTGGCCAGGTATTGCGAGTATCTTTTCTCATGAAAGCGCTGGGTCTTTGGTCTGGATCCAGCTCGCGGCTTACTTTGCCGGTTTTGCTGCTGCGGCGATCTATGTGTTGTCTAGCCGGGCGCAGACTTTACGAGCAGACAGTGCGGTTATTTCGGATGCCAATATTTTCCTGGTCCGGGCATTCTTCTGGGCCGTCCTATTAATTGGCCTGGTAGACATGGTGGTCTCATTTCTACGTGTTGAAGGGTTACTGGTTGGGGTGATTGGTGAAGAGATGACCAAAAAACTAGGTCGACCACAATTTCGTGGCACTTATTTGCATATGCCGCTGATGGGTGCCAGTCTGGTGATCGCAGCGTTTACCCGTACCTTGGGTTTTATCTGGTTGACTCTGCTCATCGTAGTGGCGGAACTTGCCATAGTAATTACGCGATTTGTTTTTTCCTATGAACAGGCTTTCATGGGTGATCTCGTTCGCTTCTGGTACGGTGCGTTGTTCCTGTTCGCCAGTGCTTATACCCTGCTGGAAGAGGGTCACGTTCGAGTGGATGTTTTCTATACAAATTTCACCGCAAAGAAAAAAGGGTTCGTTAATGCATTTGGGTCGATCTTTCTCGGGCTATCGTTTTCTTGGACCATTATTTTAATTGGAATGGGAAGTAAGTCAGCGATGATTAACATGCCCATCGCAAAATTCGAAGTCTCTCAGTCCGGATATGGCTTGTATGTGAAGTATCTATTGGCAGCTTTTCTCGCCGTTTTTGCCATTACGATGGCGATTCAGTTTGTTAGTTATTTTCTCGCTGCTGTGGCTGATTACCGTGGGGAACCTGGTAAACGACAGCCCGAAGCACCACCCGCGCACTAGGTCGGCCAACGTCTGTGGAACTCATCTTTCTCGCTTTACTGATTGTCTTGATGGCCTGGGCATTGGGTTCGGGGTTTCCAGTGGCATTCGCGTTGCCCGGATCGGCAATTATCACAATTATATTGGCGGGGGTGTTTGGTTACTTTTTCGCGGGTGACGCCAGCGCGTATTTTGCCCAAGGAGGACCGCGGGAATGGCTGACCTCCGGCGTGACCAATCTTCGTGGAGTGTACTGGGAGGTTGAGCGGGACACGTTGATTGCGATCCCACTTTTTATTTTTATGGGCATCATGCTGCAACGATCCCGAATCGCCGAAGATCTGCTGGTAACCATGGCACAGTTGTTTGGTCCAGTGCCTGGGGGTCTAGGAATTTCGGTCATATTCGTTGGTGCGTTACTGGCAGCGACGACCGGCATTGTGGGTGCAACAGTGGTAGCCATGGGGCTCATCTCGCTGCCGGCTATGCTGAACAATAACTATTCTCGGCCGCTGGCAACGGGCACCATTGCCGCATCGGGTACTCTGGGACAGATCATTCCACCGTCAATCGTTTTAATCATACTTGCCGATCAACTGGCAAGTGCTACGGACCAGGCCGGCACTGGTCGCAAGACGATGTTCAAGGAAGCGACCGGCGAGCTATCGATGCCGTCAGAGTTTGGTGTAGCCTCGACCAGTGCCGGGGAGATGTTTCTTGGCGCGTTCGTTCCAGGTTTGGTACTGGTGGCGCTCTACATGGTGTTTATTCTCGTCTGGGCACAGCTGCGACCAAAAGCAGCCCCTGCGGTTCGATACGACGGCGCGTTTGATTTGCAGTTTCTCATCAAGGTGGTGTTGATTTTAGTGCCCCCTTTGGGGCTCATTTTCCTGGTACTGGGGTCGATCATTTCCGGGATAGCAACGGTCAATCAGGCGGGTGCGATAGGAGCCTCAGGCGCGCTGTTCATGGCGGGCTACCGGCTCAAAGTGGGGCAGAAAAGAGCCTACTGGCCCGCAATTTTGGGGTTAGTTTCGTTATTGATAATTTTTGTTCTGCTATCTAAATATGAGATTAACGTCAAGAATATCCGCAACGCTCAAGATGTTCAGGTTATTGCACTGGCCGCCGTCGCGACGGCTGGCTTGCTCTGTGCACTGTTCTGGAGTGCTTGGCGCGCCTACAGGATCGACAACACCCTGCAAGGGGTGATGGTTGAGACGGCTAAGACGACGTCACTGGTGTTCATAATTTTGCTGGGTGCTGCGATGCTGACCGCTGCGTTCAGGGCGTTCGGTGGAGAAGATCTGGTGCGCGATTTTCTTAACGGAATGCCTGGCGGGTTCTGGGCCAAGTTCATCATCGTAATGGCGGTGATTTTTATTCTGGGATTTTTCCTGGATTTCATCGAGATCGCGGTGGTAGTTGTGCCGATTATTGCCCCGATCCTATTGACAGATCCCTCTGCTAATGTCACTGCCGTGTGGCTGGGCGTAATGATCGGACTGAACGTACAAACGTCGTTTCTGACACCCCCGTTCGGCTTTGCCTTGTTCTATTTACGAGGTGTTGCGCCACCGATTGTCAAGACAATCGAAATGTACAAAGGTGTTATCGCATTTATTCTGTTGCAGTTGGTCGCTATAGGCATTGTCGCTGCAAATCCCAGCTTGGTGAACTATTTACCGAACAGGGTGTCTATGACCTCTCCCACCGCGCCGCCTCCACGCAACCCGAAACTGCAGTACTGTATCGAGGAGTATGTCAACGAAGAATTTGTCCGCAATGGCGCGACGATTCGTCAGGCAGTCGAGGCGGCACGTAAGCTCGACATGATCTATCTACCTAAGAAACTATCAGGTGCCGTTGATCACAGTTTTGACCACGCGGACAACGCAGCTTCTTTTCTTACTGAAGCACGTAGAGCAGAGGCAAAGGTTAACGATGGAGCGACGTTGTACCGCCCCGTGCAGCGAAAGGTTCGCAGGATTCAAATTAAGGTTAGGGAGCTTGGCGAGGAACTCCATAATCTGAATGTGGTTAAGAATCGACTTGACCCGAATGAAGATGCGGATACGATAGCCAAAATGGAGACACAGATGTCGGGGCTCGAGAGGGAACAACAGCAATTAACAGCAGAGATACCGGCAGATTGGAATCAAGTCTATAAAGAATTCTCTGTGCTGACCAAAGCAGAACTAACGGCTCGCAAAAAGTACCGTCGCACGGTCGACAATGCCTATTCACCGGTAACCGATTTAATCGATCTGATTGAAGCAACAGGTGACTTGAACAAGCTTGAGCGAGAGCTGACTGACCTGCACAACCAGGTTGTAAATGGCGCTAGTCCAGAGGGTATGATTGGTCCGCTCAAATTACTCGCCAAGCAATTTGGATCGATCAAAGGTGCCAGTAAGATCAAGTCCCAGATCAGTAAAGCAAGGCGGGCACTAAGTAAGAAATCTCCTAAGATCGATAAAGCTATTTCACATCTAGACAAAGCAACCGTAATGTACGATCAGCAACGTATTTGGCGAGAACGGGCATTAATTGAACTGTTGCCCGGCATCAAAGCTTATGAGCGTGCTATCCGCGGCACTATCGGGCTGCGCTTACAGAAAAGGCTGGCCAAGACTGAAGCATTGTATGTCGCTGCCTGTACTTCTGGCCACCGCGATATCTCACTTCATTTTTAGACGATGGGGCCGGGTCTAGGTCGTTCTTGTCTACAAACTTGCGGCAGAACTTCATTTCACCACATCCATAGACTGGCGTTTAGCAAGAAGCGTTTTCTACTTGTCATGTAATTCAGATCCTGTCCTGCAGGTAATCGCTTAGAGGAATAAACGTGTGAATGGCAATATTAAGAAAGGTAATCCATCGGTCGGTTTTATTGGATTGGGTGTAATGGGACATCGCATGTTGGCCAATATGACTGCCCACGGTGGATTTAATATTGCTAGAGCCTGGGATCCGGATCGTCAGACTTGCGAGTTGGTCAAGCAGCGCTATCCGAAAATAGTAATATCTGAAACGGTTGAAGACCTAGTTTGGGATAGAGAGGTCGATGTCGTCTATATTGCTAGTCCGCCTGCATCTCACCATGCCCCCGCATTGTTAGCTGCTGCAGCTGGTAAGGCAATTTATTGCGAAAAGCCGTTAGGGGTGAATATTTCTTCCAGCAGGGAGATGGTTGACGCCGTCGAGAGTGCGGGGGTATTAAACGTTGTGAATTTTCCGTTTGCCGATTCACAGCCCATAAACCTAATTCAATCAAAACTGGCAGATGGCGTAGTCGGAGACGTTAGGGGTGTTGATCTTCGACTACATTTCTCCAGCTGGCCCAGAGACTGGCAAGACACAGCCCGCTGGTTGACACTTCGTGAGCAGGGCGGATTTATTAGAGAGGTTGTATCGCATTATGTCTATCTGCTTGAAAGGCTATTTGGGCCTTCCACAGTTGTCGATGCAAACGTAAGTTTTCCTGATGATCCATCGCTGTGTGAGACCCATTTCCTTGCTAGCCTGGAGTGCGGCGGCCGACATGTGGCCTTGGCAGGTGGCGCGGGAGGGGTCGGCCCTGACATTGTTGAGTTTACGATTTGGGGTGCAAAAACCTCGTTCTGTCTCTGGGACTGGAACAAGTTGAAGTCGACTACGGGCAGTAGTTGGCAAGATGAGCTGAAGGAGCTAACCGATCCTCGGCAGGACGGCTACCATCGCATGTTAGATAATTTTCGTAATGCTTTGGAGGGTAGAGTACACACCATGCCATCGTTTCGAACCGCATTATCGGTGCAGACCGTCATTGAATCGATCCTCGGTCGGTAGGCCATGTCAAGCGGCCCATCTTAATGATCGAATAGCTTATATGTGCCAACTTTTCAGTCTGACCAGAGTAAACTTATACTTAGGATAGCCTCGATGCACTAGTAATGAGATAGGCAGTTCTGGAGAAAGTGTTGAGGCGTCGACGGACTAACAGATAAGGATCTACATAATGGCATCAGCGACTCCAATTGAATCTTCCACTAGGACAGTTACGCAGTCCATAGTGAGTCGAGCTCGGGTTGATCTTGCTGCCGCACTGCGGTGGGCTGCACGCCTTGGGTTATCAGAGGGTGTGGATAACCATTTTTCGATGGCCGTGCCGGACGAAGACGGGCGGGTCCGAGGAGATCGGTTCCTGATCAATCCCTACGGCTGGCACTGGTCGGAGATCACCGCATCGTCACTGGTCCTTGCTGATGTCGACGGGAACGTGCTCGAGGGCGAAAACACGGTGGAAGACACCGCATTTTTCATCCACAGCAGGATTCACGCGAATGTACCGAGTGCGACGGTGGTGCTGCACAACCACATGCCGTATACCACCGCTTTGACATTGCTTGAAAATGGGCGCCTCGAGATGTGTGAACAGAATGCCCTGCAGTTCGACGGCCGGATTGCGTATGATGACGGATACAGTGGTCTCGCGCTTGGCCGGGAAGAAGGTGATCGACTTGCTGGCCTGATGGGTGATGCGAACATCCTGTTCATGGCAAGCCATGGTGTTACTGTCGTCGGTGAATCGGTTGCGCGGGCGTTTACCGATCTTTATTACCTGGAACGGGCATCGATGTTCCAGGTACTGGCTCGATCAACCGGTGGTCAATTGCGTACGATCAGTGAGTCAGTGCTCGCCGCGACCCGAAAACAGATGGAACCGGAACTGCCTCTGATTGCGGATCGCCATTTCAAGGCGTTGAGGCGAATTCTCGACCGTGAAGAACCTGAGTATCGTTCGTGAGTTACCGCTCTTTGGATGGCTGAGTATGACCACATCCGGGTCGAACCGATCTCCACGGCTTTGGGCGCCGTGATCCACGGAGTTGACTGTAAGGCCGAACTGCCTGATCAGGTCATTGACGAAATTCGATCAGCCTGGTTAGAAAATTTGGTGGTGTTTTTCCCTGAACAGGATCTTGAGCCTGCTGAACAACTGGCATTTGCCCGACGGTTTGGTGTGCCTGTGACATATCCAATGATTCAGGGGATGGAAGAATTTCCGGAAGTTGTAGAGGTAATCAAACTGCCGCACGAAAAGTATAATTTTGGTGGAATCTGGCACTCCGATACCACATATCTTGAGTCCCCGCCCACAGGGGCGTTGTTGTTGGCCCAAGAATTGCCACCGGTCGGCGGGGATACCTTGTTCGCAAACATGTACCTGGCTTACGATGCCTTGTCGGAGGGTATGAGAAAAATATTGGATAGCTTGATTGTCGTTCAGAGTTCTGCCAAGGCAGCTGCTTCGAGGAGTCGTGAGGATCGGTTGTCAGATGCATCGGGGGTAGCGGAGCAGGTGCTAGAAGCTGAACACCCAGTCGTGCAGACCCATCCAGAAACTGGTAGGAAAGCACTGTTCGTGAATTATGGCCACTCGATCCGTTTTAAGAATATGACCGAAGCAGAAAGCAAACCGCTGCTTGATTATCTTTTTGCCCACCAGACACGGGCGGAATTTACTTGTCGCTTCCAATGGGCTGCGGGATCTATGGCCATGTGGGACAACCGGTGTACACAGCACAACCCGATCAATGACTATCACGGGTTCAAGCGTGTCATGCACCGAATCTCAATTAATTAGGGTGTTACGATCAAGCATAGTTCGCCCCGGCGATGGCAGTAGCTGCGATACGATGTATCTCCAAAACCAATGTCTTGTGATCTAATCGAAGAAAAACGCAATCCCAGATGAGCCGAAGAAAATTCTTTTACGGTCATTACATCGTTGGAGCCTGTATGGTGACACAGATGATGTACCTGGGCCTGTTTTTTACTTTTGGCGTGCTGTTCCCCGAATTCGAAAAAGAGTTTGGTTGGTCTAGAGCCCAGATATCGGGTGCCTCTTCGACTATGTTTATTGTTATGGGAGTCTTGGGCATTGCCATGGGCCGGGTTAATGACCAGATCGGACCCCGAATACTGTTGACAGCGTCGACGGTCGTTTTTGCATTGGGCTTTATCTTGATGTCGCGCATGACGACTCTATGGCATCTTTACCTGTTTTATGGGTTGCTATGTGGTTTAGGGATTGCCGCTCACGATGTTGTTATGCTGTCGACTGTGGCGCGTTGGTATACACGCGCTAGAGGTTTGATGTCTGGTTTAGTCAAGACTGGGGCGGGCATAGGCCAACTCATCGTGCCGTTGATTGCGGCATTTCTCGTGTTGCATTATGGCTGGCGGGAGACCGCGATGCTGGTCGGAATAATGGCTTTGATCGTGACAATCATTGCAGCGCAGGTGATGCGGCGTGATCCAAAGTCGCTGGGCCTTCGGCCCTGGGGTGAGGAGCAAGAAGAGGATACCGAGAACGGCGAAAGCAAAGAGGTGGGCCTGGATTTGAAACAAGCTGTTCGAACCCGTCAGTTCTGGCTGATCTCCATAGCGAAGTTTGCGGATTGGTACTGCCTTTTTACGATCATCGTTCATGTCGTTCCCCATGGGATTGATCAAGGGCTCGAACCCGCCGCCTCAGCAATAGTGCTCTCGGTAATTGGGGGTTGCAGCATTCTTGGCCGACTGACATTGGGGGCTGGGTTCGATTTTCTGGGTGCGAAGCACTCCCTATTGATTGCGTTTGGATTACTGTTTCTGAGCATAGTATTTCTTCAGCTATTGTCTGACCCGAAGTGGTTATTTGCATTCGCGTTTGTTTACGGCATTGCGCATGGCGGGCTTTTTGCAGTTGCTTCACCCAGTGTTGCCGAGTATTTCGGAACGCGTGCCCACGGGGTGATTTTTGGAATTGTTATGTTTGTCGGTTCGCTTGGAGCTACCCTTGGTCCGTGGTTAACTGGCTGGTTGTATGATTTGATGGGTGCTTATGACACTGCGTTTTTTGTGGTGACCGGTTTCAGTGTATTAGGCTTCCTGATGGCTTTAGCACTGAAGCCTATTACGGTACTTGGTGATCGCTCGAGTCAGTCCGTTAATTGATCATGACTCGCGCGTCTGCAATACAAAAAATAGAACAATACTTCGATCAGGGTCAGTTTTTTTCTGACCTCAGTCGCAGGGTCAGCATTCCGACGGAGAGTCAGGTTCCAGAACGGTCTGTGGAACTGCACCGGTATCTGAAAGACGAGATCGCAGCGGAATTGGCTGACATGGGGTTCACATTCACAATCGAAAAAAACCCGATCGCCGGAGGAGGTCCAGTGCTGATTGCGCATCGCGAAGAGGATCCTGCGTT
>Ga0208523_1000157_pt1 | contig 15418 bp, 16 predicted proteins | sample ETNtaG_17_FD_185770 | JGI IMG/M metagenome (GOLD analysis project Ga0208523, IMG submission 185770) | Marine microbial and viral communities from oxygen minimum zone, Eastern Pacific Ocean - ETNP201302PF82A (SPAdes) (version 2) | ecosystem: Environmental > Aquatic > Marine > Oceanic ...
CAATTAGATTGTGAAAAAATATTTTTACAATCTTTAATAAAATCACCGAAAAATTGGATATCTATATCTGAATTTATAAATATGTTATTTTGTTTATTTATATTTTCATTAATGCCTTTTAATATAGTATCAACTTTAAAATACATTGTTTCAATCCATCCATTGCTATTTAGTCTTCCACTTGGACATTTTTGTTCAAATTTTGTAATATTTAATTCTGCGTTATATTCATTTTTGATACTGGGTAAAAAGAAGTCATCTAATAAAATTTTGTGTGAATCAGTGTAAAAAATATAAACCTTCATTTATACGAATATTTATATATTATGTAAAGATAATTAAAAATTGAATATTATACTATTATTAGTTATTTATATATAATAAACAAACAATATGGATAATTCTCTACCTTATTTTGACTTTGACTTTGACTTTCAAAAGAAAATTATTGCCGATGCTAGTGAATGCGGAATTAATTTAAATTGGATGGTTCGGGCAGGAATTTGTTTTAAACGAATAATTGATGGAAAGATTGAATTTGTTTTGAAAAGTCGTGTTTCCCGCAATACTTTACAGAGTGTGATCCTGAAAAGGCAAAAGGTAATCGAGGGGAAAATACGTCGTGAAATATATGATAAAATCCAGAAAGAATCAATAAATAGGGACGAGGCAATTGATTTTTCTATAAAAAAAAAAATAGGTTTTGGCGGAGGCTTTGGTAATCATGTTTCTGATGTTTTAAGGAAAATGTGTTGGGTTGGTTATAGTGAAGCCCAGGAACGTGTTAAAGATGGATACACATCTAATGGTCCTTGGATTCCTGAAATTTCAGATGACGAAGTGCGTAATTTTTACAATCGCATATTATTAAGTAAATAAATTAAAATTGATATTTTAGTTATTAACGTATAATAAACATAGAATAAACAACATGAATCATTCTTCACCTTATCTTGACTTTGACTTTCAAAAGAAAATTATTTCCGATGCTAATGAAATTGGATTTAATTTGATGTGGATGGTTCATCGAGGACTTTGTGATAGACGAATGATTGATGGAAAGATTAAATATTTCTTGCGAAGACCAATGAAAAATGAAAAAAGTGTGTATAAGTTATTTAAAAGAGTAAACAATAAAAAGAAGACTATTGAACGACGTAAAGTATGGAATAAAATTCGGGAACAAGAAGCAAATAAGCAACCTACTATTGATATTTGTTTGGCAACAAAGAAAAATTTTGGCGGAGGTTTTGGTATTCATGTTTCTGACGTTTTAACTAAAATGAGTAAGATGACTGTTAGTGAAATGCGTGAACGCGTTGAAGATGAAATGCGTGGGCCTTGTACTCCAGAAACTTCAGATGACGAGAGTGCGTAATTTATAATTATATTATTTAAATAAAAAATAAGTCCCAATATTAAAGATTTAATTTACATAATAATATTCAAATTTGGCTCTAGCATTTTGACAATTAATTTATTTTTAATAGAAATATTATCAATAATACCAATCATTTTAACTTTAATTTTTTGATATAATTCAAGTTGAGTTGATTTTTCAGTTTGTTTATTAGTAATAATTATTGTGTTATCATTTCTGGTAATTTCGATTACATCTGACATTTTTTTATCAAATAGAAAAATTCTATCACAAAATTTGAGTTCTGTACAGTAAATTGTTACTTTATTTTCATCAAGTGAAATGATATGAGCATCGTAAATTGTTTCAGTGTTAGTGTTTTTAACAATATCAATTCTATTTAAATCTCTATCCATTTTTTTTATTTTTTTAGAAATATCATTACAATTTTGACAAATTTGCTCAATATTGTGTGTTATTTTAAATCCCCCAATCAATTGTTTAATCAACATATGAATAAGAATATCTGGTAATCTTCGGATAGGAGAAGTAAAATGTGTATATTTATGAATATTTAGACCATAATGGTAATAATCACCTTGATAGGTAGTATATTCAGCAGCATTAGATTGAAATATTTTCAAAAAGGGAACAAGTTTTGTATCAATTGATTTAAAGTCAATATTATGTTCTCTACTTTTATGTGTTCTAAATATACAAGGAGAATTATTATCAATCAAATGTTCAGCAGTTAAATGATTTGCTAAAATCATATAAACTTCAATCATTTTATGCATATCATATTCGTCACAATTATAGTTAATATTTTTAGCTAAATGTTTAGAAAGGTTATATAAACTTTTCAAAGTTTTATCTTTTTTTAATTTTTTTTGTGCTTCATCGTATGAATATGCTTTTTTATTTACTAGTAAGCATTCTTGAAATCTGTATCCAGTGATATTAAAATCATTTCCAATTTGTATCCATAAAGTTAATGAAATTCGTTCTTTTCCTTCAAGTAGAGAAGCAAAATTATCACTTAAAATATTTGGTATCATATTAATTTTTTTGTGTGGAGCATAAACAGTCGTACATTTTTCCACAATTTTATCAAACAAATCAAATTTTTCAATAAAAGCAGATACATTAGCAATATGAATTCCAATTAGATGACCTTTACTATCAGATTCAATACTTAAAGCATCATCAATATCCGTACAATTTGGCGGATCTATAGAAAGAACATTTAATGTTCTAATATCAGTATATTTGTCTAAATCTTTTCCAAAAATATCAGAAATATTTTTGGCTTTAAATAATTTTTTTATCCTTGGTGGATATTTGTTAAGATTGTATTTATGTAAAATAGCATCATATTCAGATTTTAATTCCCCAACACTTCCAATCATTTGTTTTATCATTCCATTTGGAATTTTTCTTTCCCATTTGTTATATTGAATAACAGCAAATTGATTTTCTTTAACTTTTTGTTTCTTTTTGATATTAGATGCTACTAAAAAATCAGGATATTTAAAGTCAAATGGTTTAAAAAGATATATTGGTGTTTTACTTCTATTATATCCATATTTATAATTTGATTTAATCATCAGAACACCGACAATATCAATATTTTTAATGTTAGTTTCAATTATTTTAATAACTTTTTTGGTTTCAAAATCAAATTCCACAATATCATTATGAAATCCTTTATAAGTTGCCATATTAATTTCTATCGGTTCATTATTAGAATCTTCAATAGGTGTAATTTTTGCCAATTTGTATTGGCTTTGTAAAAAGGTAATTTGACACTTAGTCATAATTGTTTATAATTGATTAATATCAGTTATAATCAATTTTATTTAATGAAAATGCGTATAAAAGAGTGCGATGACGGTATGAGTATATAGTATATATACTCTATGTGTTTTGGTAGCATAAAATCTCAAATAGATTGGATTAAATATTTAATGAAAATTTATGAAGAGATTTACAATGACGAAACTATATCAACAATAGACAATATGTCCGATTTTAGAAAATATTGCATGGAAACTAAGCATGGTTTTGGTAGTATAGATATAAATGTATATTTAGCTTTAAAAAAAGGATTACCACCATTGAATTTTAGTGATGCGGAGATTGAAAAATTAATAGAATTTTTAAAAAAGATAAAGAAAATACAGAGAGAATATATAACGAAGACTGGTGGTAGAAATATTTGTGTAAATCCTCATTTTTTTTTACATTATTGTTTTCCAGAAAGGAAAATTTTTTATGATTATTATCCAATAAAGTATGGAACAAGAAGGGAACATTATGAAAAAGTTTGGAAAATGATTTCATTACTTCTGGAGACAAGTGATAGCTAACGAAACAGCTTGAATTAGAGACATATTTTTAAAATCTAATACATATTCATCTTCAAATTCTAAACGACCAAATATAGCAATTTTATTATGATATTCATCAACAAATGAAGTATTTTTGGTAGAGGTATTTTTTATTCTTCCATAATCGCGTAATGTATATATTTGTAATTCCTCATCCCATATTGGTCGAATATTTGTAATTTTAAATATATTATTCATAAATATTTTTGTTTTTTTTATTTGAGGTAAAGCATTTTCTATCAAAATTGGATAGAAACATTGTTCTGCGGAATATATATTTTTAGAATAGAGTTTATTATGTTTGATTGGTAATTTTGATTCATCGATATTTAGATTAAAATATTTATAATTCCAATCTGTTTCTATTGATCCAATATACAAGCCATTTTTATGTATTTTATTAAATTGTCTTGGTAAAAAGGAAAAGATTTCTGAAATAATATTTTGATATAGAATATTTGATATTGGCAAGTTGAAATTATAGTTTAAAAATATATCAAAAGATTTTTTTTTTTTAAAAGGATTTTGTTTTGTGACAAAATACATAATAATTTGTCGTGAGTCATAACAAATCACATCATAAATATTTGAAGTAAATGTTCTATTTCTAATAATATCAAATCTATATAGGTTATTTTCAGAAAATTGTTTAGTAATTTTAGGTATAGGATTATAAACAAATTTTATTAAATTATTGGAATATGTTTCAATAAAATTTGTTTGTTGATTTATTGGTATTTCTGTTTTTTCCTCTTCAGTTTGGAAAAAATTTCGTATGGCATTTGTGAATAGATAACTCAGATGAGAATTCATATTTCCGTTTTTCATTTATACAAAAAAGTTTCAATTTTAAAATGAAATTTATTCCATATTGGAAACGCTATTACAAACATCATAAATTATATCTGCTATTTCATTAATATCTGAATTCATGTCCCAGTGTTCATTACTGGAAGTACATGAACAATCTTCTGTTTCTTCATCACAAGGATCTGGACATTCAGTTGATACATAAGTTCCGCTCCAATCAACATTTCTAAGATTAGAAACAAATGTTTTACAATCAGAACCCAATCCTACCCAATGTTCAATTTTTGTTTGTTCGATAAGCCATTCAGCACCCCAATGTAATAATTCTGGAATTGGTCCCATAACTTCATGACCATTATCTGGTTCATAATCATCCATCATTTCCATTGTTCCTGCTGTTTCCGCAATACTAGTAACAAGATTAATAATAGTAGTGATTTCATTTGCTTCCATTTCTTCTTCCAATTGTGTGTTGGCAGATGTTGTGAATTTACCTATGTAATCAAACATTGATGCGTAGTCTTGTCGTAAAAATGATCTCATATCTTCTGGAATAGAAGATTTCCATGCCGCTTCATAAAGTTCAAACCAATGTTTAGCATGTGATGTAACATAATGGGTATCGTCAATAGTTTCTTTCATATATATCCCACCAGCTACACATATCGCAATAAGACAAATATTTAATAAAATAGTTAAACATAATCCAAATTTAAAACATTTATTATTACTTTTAGAATTAATTATGTTTTCTAATTGTTTAATATCGTTAGTTATTTGTAATACATGTTGATTTTGTAGATTATACATTTCAATAGTTTGATTTTGTTGTCGTTGTTGTTGTTGTGGATATTGCATTTTAGTTTATTTATTTATTTATTAATGGCTAAATATTTATATTCAATTTTTTTTTTTAATATAAATTTTACATTTTAAATATAGTTGTTAGAAAATATTCATCATATTTCCCTTTTCTTCAATAGCTTTTTTAGGAACAAAGAACGTTCGTTCTTTAGAGTGAATATGAAAATAACCGTTTCCATTTTTGTCTTTAAATGGTTTAACTCTAATAATATCTAAATATTTTTCCCCCCATTTACCGTTATTATTAACAAACATTTTGATACCAGATAATTTTTTAATAATTTCAGCAATGGGGTGACTGGTGTAATAAAAGATAATTTTTCCAGTATCTTTTCCAATATCAACAGATAAATCTTGTCCTAAGTTTTGATAAAAAGAGTACATTAATTTAAATGTATATTTTTTATGTTTAACTAATTTAAGTAAAATGTATATATAGATATAAACTAAAATGGTAGAAAGAAAGAAGAAAGATAAATATAATATTAAAATAGCATTGGTATTTATTGCTTTTATGTTAGTAGGGTTTTCAATAACGCGAAAGAAATAATTTAGAAAGAAAAATTGAATTTAATATTATTTATTAATTTATAAATTTATATTATAATTGATAACATGACATCAAAAAATATGAATATAGGGGCACATTTTTCTACTGAAAAAGGATTAATTGGTGCTGTTGATGCTTGCGAGACTATTAATGGAAATGCTATTCAAGTATTTTTTAAATCACCAATGAATATGAAAACTAAGATTAAATTAACTGAGGAAGATGCCGCTCAAACAAAGGAAGCGATTAAAGAATCTGGAATTTTTTTAGTAACACATGGAAGTTATTTGCTAAATCTTTGTAATCCTGTTGATAATTCAACTAAATGGTTACGAGATAATTTAATAGAAGATTTAGAATTTGCTGATAAATGTGGAAGTGTAGGTGTTATAATCCACATGGGATCACAAAACGTGAAAATAAGAGGAAAAAAGGAATCAATTTCTTATGACGAAGCTCTTGGAAATATGGTAGCGAATATTCGTGAAATTTTAAATAAATTTAAAGGAAATGCTAAAATTATTTTGGAAACATGTAGTGCTGAGGGAGCAAAAATTGCTAAAACGGTAGAACAATTTTGTCAACTTTACAATAGTTTTACAGAAATAGAAAAAAGGCGAATTGGATTATGTGTTGATACTTGTCACATATTTGTTGCTGGATATCCTATTAATTTACCATCAGGATTTCATAATTATTTTCAAAAATTTGATGACCTAATAGGTTTAAGTAAAATCACGTGTTTTCATATGAATGATTCTAAAGCTCCATTAGCTTCACGAAGAGATAGACATGAGAATATTGGAAAAGGTTATATTTATAAAGATAATATGTATGCTTTGCGAATGGTGAAACATATTGCGAAGGAATATTCTATTCCAATGATATTGGAGACTCATGATAAAAGTCCATATTCTACATATCAGAAAGAGATTGCTTTAATTCGTGATTTAGATGATTTAGATAGAAACATTCCAGAGAATTATAGAAAAAATCGTATAATTCGTATTTTATCAAGATTGGAAGAAATTCATAAGATAAAAAACGATGGTTTCCGAGCAAAAGCTTATGGTAAAGGAGTTTTTATTGTACGGGAATTTGATGGTACTTTACCAGATAATGTAAAAGATTTAAAGAAAATAAAAGGAATTGGTAAAGGATTAGCGGAAAAAATTGTTGAGATAACAAATACAGGTAAATTAAAGAAATTAGATGATTTAGAGGCTGATAAAAGTACTTTAGATATAATTGAGATGCATTCTATTGCTGGATTTGGTCCATCAACGGTCAGTAAATTGATAAAAGAACACAAAATCAATAGTTTGACAGAATTAAGAAAAGTTTATAAGAATGGTAAATTAAAACTAACAAATCAACAAGAGTTAGGTTTAATTCATTTTGATGATTTACATGAGAGAATTCCACGTACTGAAATAAAAGTTTTTGAAAGGGAATTGAAAAAAATAGTAAGAAAAGTTTCAAAGGATTTAAATATAATTATAACTGGTTCATATCGTAGAAAGAAAGATACAAGTGGTGACATAGATGTACTTTTAAGTCACAAGAATATGACAAAGAAAGATGAAGTTAAAAATTCAGAGATTGACTATATTGATAAGATTTTAGAAAAATTGAAGAAAAAATATGAACATGTAGGAACAATCGCACGAGGTAAATCTAAGTATATGGGTTTACATCGTATAGATGAAAAGGTAAGGCATATTGATTTTATTTTTATGCCTATGGAAAGTTATTATAGTGCTATATTATATTTTACTGGATCTAAAGAATTAAATATTAAAATGAGAGAAATGGCTAAAAGTAAAAATTATACTCTAAATGAATGGGGTCTCCATAAAAACGAAGATAATAGTCGTTTTGATGTAAACTCTGAGGAAGATATTTTCAAATTATTAAATATGGGTTATATCAAACCGGAACGTCGTTAATTTATTAAATTAAATGGGACTGCTTAACATTTAGGGAAAAATACGAGACCACTTCCAACAAAATGGGCGAGTGCCATAACAATTCCTAATGGAATCATCAGGAAATTTTTTCCTACATTTCCAATTAATAATCCGGTTAGTATTTCTAATCCCCCTTTGATTGGTGGTACAAGATTTATCATAGCGGATACTGCAGTTGCGAACATAGTTGGAGTTAATGCCATTTGAAATAATTTAGTAGAATCAATTCCTTTTTTAAGTTTTCTACAATTTTTACTATATTGAAGATATATGACCAAAAGGGTGATTAAATATACAAGAAGAGCATTCATTAAAACTTCAGTAATAGCTTTTACGATAAAAGATAATATTGGATTCATAATATATCTATCAATAATGGCTCCAATTTTATCATCACCTGAAAGAAAACTAATAATTAGTGGTACCCACATAATTATACAGAAAGTTGTAACTGATAATATTACATTAGAGAACATATCGTGTAAAGTTAGTTTAGCTGCTTTTGGTAGTTTTTTAATTTTATTAGTGAGTATCATAACCATAGGTACGACAGATAATGGTGGCAACCAAAAGAATGGTAAATAAAGCCATGGATATTCATCAAAATTACTGTTAAGATAATTATGGCGAGCGAATAATTGTCCAGGTAAAAACAATGAAAAGAATGATGCGAAAATTTTGTTGGACATAATTTTATTAAAAACTTTGCTTATAATACTTGCGACACTTGGTAAAAATCCCATGTTTAAACAATTAATATATTATAATACTAGAAAATATTATAATGTATTGATATAAAGAATATTTAATATTAAAAGTTAAGCAAATAGTTCATCCTGGCCGTAATTAGTACATCGGTATTAGTAGCTCAAATAGTATTTTTTACATTTGGTAGTTTATTTTATTTAGTCCAAATTGGTTGTGAAGTTTATGATAGATATCCTTCTTATGAAGAGGTAATAAAAAAGAAATAATAAAAGGATTTTTTATTATAAATATAAAACAAAAAAAAACTGGCTATATTATTTCCAGTTATATTATAAGTTTTCCAGCAATTTATTTTTCATTGGGTAGTGTATATTTATATATATGAGATACAACGGAAAAATTCAATAGAAAGGAGGAGAAGGTGAAAACGATTAAAAGATGGATATGGCGAAGTTGGTAAAATTTACCATTGTAAAGATTCTGGGAAAAAAGTTTTTAATAAATTTTTATAATATTTTTTAACATCTGGGCTGATATATGTATCATCATTTTTAGAATATAAATCATATTTATTAAAATTTACCACATCTTTTAGGATTTGATTATCTTTATCATTCATAAAATAATGATAATCTAGTCCTGTATGCCAAGGATAGAATGAATGAAATCTGATAATATTAATATATTTTTCAGATAAATTATGATTTTTGTTGTTTTTGAGTATTATATATAAATATTCGTCATGTCCAAATGAAAGTTTAATATTTTGAATGCCGCAATTTTTGCTATATATACCATATTCTGAATTATATTTAGAATTAGAATAATCTGGATTTTTTTTTAACGAATCATAATAAATTATAGATTTAGCATATTTACAACCAACAGGGAAAGTGTCACCAACAACAGCCCAATTTGGTTCTCCAAATTTAAATAAAATTTTCCCCAAATCGTGTATTAATCCACATATTTGTAATTGTTTATCGTTTGGATAATCTTTTCTAATTCGTTCAGCAGTTTGATAAGCATGAATAGAATTAGGTAAATTTACATCAGGATCACTTGGATCTATGAATTGGTCTAGCAAATTTAGAGCTTCTTGCATTGTCATTTTACAATTATTAAGTTTAGTGTATTGTTTTAATTTTGATTGAACAAATTCATATGTTTGGTATTGATGACAAGTTTTATAGAAATTATGTTGTTTAGTATTTTTTTTATAAGTTCTAAGTTTATTCATTATGCTAATAAATAAATTAAATTATATATTTAAGTATTTTTTTTTAATTCTTGTAGTAATACAATTTTAAAGAATTTTCGTGTAATAACTTCACTTGACTCATTTAATATATTTTTTTTCCATTTGGAGAAAAAAATTACGGAAATTCCATCATCAAATAATGAATTATTGTTATAAAAATCTTTTAATGTATCTTGTATTGCTTTCTTAATATTAGCCTTAGTTATATATTTTTTAATTGGGAATTTTTGTTTTAAAAGTTTTTGTGTTATGGGTATATTAAGATTTTCAAATTGAATTATATATTTAATCCAAGTTGGAGTTAAAACGTATGTATCTTTAAATTGATTTTTTTTAACATAATCTTTCCATTTTTTTCTATTTCTCATTGAAGAAAAGTCTTGATTCCATTCTTCAATTGCGTTAGGAGGAGTTTTTTTTAAAACACTAATAATTTGATTTTGATATTTCTTTTTTTGTAATTTAGATAAAATTAAATCATAATCATATTGAACTCCTTCTGATTTATTTTTAAATTTTTTTTTTGGAATTTCTAAAAATTTTTTAAGTTTGTTTCTTTTTTTTAAACCCTCAGATAAAATTTCAAAATACCAATCTTCATTTTTATTTAAATTTGGTTTAAAATCAAACTTTGCCATTTTTATATACCAATTATAATAGATAATATTATAATAGATAATATTATAATAGATAATATTATAATTGGTATATAAAATTATAAATACTTAGGGTGTGATGCCAGTAATTGTCAGTCTTTATATTCAACAGCAGTAACCATTCCTAACATAACTAAGGAATTAGAGTCCATCATAGCTACTCTACCAAGCCCTTTACAATTTTTAAAAGTATCGATACAAAATGGAGTTTTAGGTGTAAAAACAGCTTCACATTGATCTCCAGTTTCAATAAATAATGGATTTTCAAGTTTTACGCCTCCGGTTGATTTTCCCATTTTCCATAAAATTTTAGTCATTTGACAAGGTGCTTTAGATGTTCTAACGTGAACAGAAGGGCACCATCCACCGTGTCCTTGTGCGTCTGTACATCTAAGTTGTCCAGGATGGTCTTGACAAAAAGCAGTAACTGTAAATGATGAAACAGCTCCAGGGGGATTTGGATCACTTGATAAGAACATGATATCTCCAGATTTTGGAAAAAATCCAGGTTTTAAACCTTTAACATTAATTCCAACATTATCTCCGTGAATGGCTTTTTCGTGAGTTCTATGATGCATTTCAATACTAAATGCTTTACAACCTTTAATATTGCTTGGTGCGAATCTAATTTCATCTCCTTTAGTAAGTGTTCCTTGTTCAATACGACCAGTAATAACATCTCCAACTCCTTTAATTTTTAGAATTCCAGAAACTGGTAATCTAAATGGTTTATCAGGATATCTTTTTGGTGGTTTAGCAACATTATTAAATGCATCAATTAGAGTATGTCCTTTAATTTCTTTCTTTTTAATAGTTACATTATAACCTTTATACCAAGGCATTTCAGTAGATACTCTAGTTAAGTTTTCTCCTAAATATCCAGACATTGGAATAAAAGGAATTTTTTTAGTTTTAAATCCAATTTTTGAAAGCATTTTTTCAACTTCTGTTTTAATTTCAGTGTATCTTGATTCACTATATTTAACTGACGGGGCATCCATTTTATTAATTCCAACAATAATTTGTTCAATTCCTAACAAGTTAATAAGACGAGCATGTTGTCTAGTTTGTCCTTGTACTTCATTTTTTTTATGGTTTCCTTTTGCGATAGATGTTTCAAATCCACCTTTATTAGCTGGGACCATAAGAAGTGCCACGTCTGCTTGTGAAGCACCACTAATCATATTTTTAATGAAATCTCTATGTCCTGGGGCATCAATAACACTGTAGTGATATTTTTTGGTAAAAAATTCTTTAGTTCTGCATTGAATAGTAACACCTCTTGCTCGTTCTTCTTTACAGGTATCCATATAGAATGCGAAAGCAAAACTGCCTTTACCTTGTGCTTCAGCTTCTTCTTTTAATTTAGCCATTTCTCTTTCATTGATACCACCTAATTCAAAGAGAAGGTGTCCAGTTGTTGTGGATTTACCAGCATCTACGTGACCACAAATAACAATTCCTAGATGTTTTTTATCAGCGTTGTCCATATATTTGTTTAATATATATACATAAATAATAGTTCTTAAATTAAAAAATATTTTAAACTGGTATTTCTAATATAATTATATATATAAATACTATTATAGGAGTATATGATTATCAAAAATAAAATTAAAAAAAAAAAGAAAGTTATTGGTGGCAAGAAGAAAAAACCAAATAAAGAGAGAAACCCCAAAAAAGAGAAAAAAGAAGTAAAAAAACCAAAAAATAAGAATAAAGGTAAAAAAAAGCCACGTACTTTAGTAGTAAGTTGTTTCACAATGGGTAAACCTAATTAAAATATATATAACAATAAATAAATTAATCTTATTAATGATGAGTATGTTTACTGATTTATGGGTAGATAAATATAAACCGGAATGTTTAAATGAAATTACAGGTAACAAGGAAATTATAGATAGTTTAAAAGTAATTGCTAAAAGTCGTCGTTTACCTAATATGGTATTTGCTGGTAATTCTGGAACTGGAAAAACAAGTAGTGCTATTTGTTTAGTTAAAGAAATATATGGTAAAGATTATATGGATCGTATAATCGAATTAAATGCATCAGATGATTTACGAAAAATTGATGTTGTGCGTGATAGAATAGATAATTTTGTAAAGAAAAAATGTGGTGAAAAGATTGTAATATTTGATGAAGCAGATAATATGACAAAGCAAGTTCAACATAGTTTGCGTTCTATAATGGATAAATATTACAAAACAACAAGATTTATTTTAATATGTAATACATTATCAAATATAATAGAATCTATTCAAAGTAGATGTATGATAGTTAAATTTTCTAAATTAAAAAACATAGAAATTCGCGAACGTTTAAATGTTATCATAGAGTCAGAAAAGATTGAGTATACTGATGATGGTTTAGATGCTATTTGTTTATGTTCGCGGGGTGATATGAGAATTGTATTAAATAATTTACAATCAGTAAATATTAGTTTTGGTAAAATAACAGATGAAAATGTTTACAAGGTTGTGGATATACCACATCCAACAATAATAACTAATTTATTGAACATGTGTTTAAAACGTGATATAATAGATGCCACAAATTTATTATGTGAAATTTATCAATGTGGTTATACACCTATTGATATAATAGAAACGGTATTTCAGATTTGTAGTAATACAGAATTATTGCTAAACAAAAATAAAAAGAAGATAGAGTATATAAAAATAATATCAAATACGCATATTTTAATAGCGGATGGTTTAGATACATTTAATCAATTAGTTGGTTGTATAGCCCAATTATGTGATATATAAGATGTAATTTAAGAGATAATTATTTATATTAAGTATAATTATTATAATAAGTATAAATAATAATGATTGTATCAATTGGACATTGTACTAGATGTAATAAAGAAGGTCATTTAAGTAATAAGTGTAAAACTATATTATGTTCAATTTGTTATAAATTTGGTCATAGTGATAATAAATGTAGAAGAAAATTAGAATGTAATAATTGTTTAAAATTTGGACATGATACAAGATATTGTTATAAAAGAATATGTACTAGATGTAATTTTCCAATTAATTTTCTTAATTCTCAATTTCATATTAATAATGTTTGTACAAATCCAAATTATTTTTGTCGGATATGTGGATATGCTCGCTCTCATGTATTTAATTGTTGTCCTAACAATAGATATATAAGATTTCCAACATATTCTTCAAGGCGAATAGAAAAGGAAAATATATTTCGGAAAAAATTAAAAAAACAATGGTTATACGAATGTCGTAAAAGATTAAAAACAGATATATTAGAATATTATTCTGCAGATATTTCAAAAGAAATATTTAAAACATGGGATAAAATAACAAAAAGTGTGATAGAGTTAAAATACACAAATGTTTATTCTCTAAATAAATGTATTTTATTTTTAGAAAAAAAAAGAACAGAGCAAATAAATACAATTTTTGATAATATATGTTTAAACAAACAGATTTTAGAAAAATATACTTGTAAAATAAAGAAATTAGAACTTAAAGTTAATACAATATCGGAAACAAATTTAGAAAAAGAAAAAGAAGTAACTAATATAATAAATTATTCAAACGAATTAGTATCTTTATTAAATAAACAAAAAATAGATAAATGTATGATATGTTTATCTAAAATTTCATTAAAAAATGTGGCTATTTCGAAATGTGGGCATTTTTATTGTTCTGATTGTATAGATAAGACAATAGATAAAACAAATAAATGTGCTTATTGTCGTGAACAATTGAATAAAAAAGATTATATTTTGTGTGATTTAATAAATAAAAATTTTGAAGATTATTACAAAAAGTTTTTGATAAAAAAGTGATTATTTTTTTCGTACATATCTTATGATATAATAAACACATTGTAAAAAGGCATCAGCAAGATCATCTTTTTTAGATTGTGAATTAAAGTAATTTAAATTTTCTGTATCATCAGCAAGAAGTTTTCTTGTATAATCTTGTGACATTTGTTTATGTATTTTATATTTTTGAACTTTTGTTTTATCTTTTGTCATAATATCAACATTATTTTCTTCGTCAATAGTTAATTTTGATTTGGCAGACATATATGTAATATATTCAGTTTGCGAATTATTAATATTTTTGTCAATTATTCCTCTTATCATAAAATATGAAAATAGATGATTAGATACAGATTTCATTTTTGGACCTAAGTATACAGGTTGTAATTCAATTAATACAGTTGGTATTTGTAAAAAATGTTTATAATGTTCATCAAAAATTTTGGTCATATTTAAATTAATTAGGTCAATTGGAATGGAGTTACATTTAACTTTTTTAATTTTGCGTGTTTGTCTGGATTTAATTTCTTTTTGTAAGAAATTTGCTTTGTGAGCAGAACATAGATAAATTTTGTTGTTATCGTTATTATTATAATACCATTTCCCAATTTTATCACATTTTTTTTTATTATGGTAAGAACAAGAAGGTTTAAATTCATAATCATTTAGAATTGTTTTGTGGAATTGAGTAGGTGTTACAAATTTCATAATTTTTTCATGTTCACAAAGGTGTTTATTACAATAAACTAGAAGTTTATTATTAATTTTAGCATAATGTTTTGCTTTACCTCCACATATTTTTTTATTTTTATTGTAGCATTTACATTTTTCTTGTTCGTGTGAATTTTGTTGTTCATCTTTAATAAGATTAATGATTCCCCATTCTTTAATTTTAAAGATAGATTGTTCTTCATTTTGAAAAGAAACGATACAATAAGCTAAGTTTTTAATTCCGACATCAAATGATAAAAAGTTCATATATATACAGATAAGTATACATATTTTAATATATTTTTATATCAGTTTTGTAACATATTCAAAAAAAAAAATAG
>Ga0208523_1000158_pt1 | contig 15377 bp, 14 predicted proteins | sample ETNtaG_17_FD_185770 | JGI IMG/M metagenome (GOLD analysis project Ga0208523, IMG submission 185770) | Marine microbial and viral communities from oxygen minimum zone, Eastern Pacific Ocean - ETNP201302PF82A (SPAdes) (version 2) | ecosystem: Environmental > Aquatic > Marine > Oceanic ...
TCGTTATACTTTTCAAACAATTAAATATCAGGGCAGGTTACGTGTCCTAAGACCTCTTAATGTTAATTAATTAATGTTAAGAAAGGTTAATGTAACGGAGAAGTACAAAAAGATATAAATCTTCAATAAATTTCATAGAATCTAATAAAGATTTACTAAATTTTGCTCAAATTTTTGATTATTATTCAAAAGCGGAATTATTTTCCGACAAGGCTAAAAATTCAATAATAAAAGTTAATTTTCTTTAACAAATAACGTTTTTTAATTTCTCATTGAGTAAATTTTTCATATTTTTAACTTTAAAATTTTTGGTATTTTGATCAATATTTTTACAAACAATTCTAATATTTTGTTTGCCTTTAATCATTCCTCCTTTATAAAACATCAAAAGTTTTAATGCTTTTGATAATTCTGATTTATTTTTATATTTTTTGGTATTCTGTATTCCCCATTTGTGTGCAATATCATTTAATTGTTTTCTTGTAAAATTTTTAAAAATATATGATGACGAATCTTTAGTCCATAAAGATTTTGAAGATTTTGAACCACCAGTCATTTTATTAATTGAGTTATTATTTGATTTAATTTTAAATTCAATTGGATTTGATAAAAATTTTAAAAAATCATCATCTTTAATTTTATTTAATTTAATTTGTTTTTTCAAATTATTTCCTCCAATTTGTTCAGTTGTTTTAATCAATTTTTTTTTAAGAGTAGTTAATTCTTCTGCTACGTTTTTGGTAGTTCGTTGTTCATTAGTCATATATCCTTTTACATCATCAACTGTAAGATTTAATTTATTAATAAGAGCATCAATTTTTTGAATAATTTCCCAATATTCATCTATTTTTTGTTTATTGAGACCTGTTTCTTTCAACATATTTGTAACTTTTTCTTCATGTCCTTCTTCTTTATTTTTCAGAATAGTTAAAGCTTTAGCCCATTTACTGATAGGTTTTTCCATTTTGTCTATATATGTTTGAATTTTTTTGAATTTTTTTTGATTTTCATTAGATGTGTTTATTGCTTTGTTATTTTTTTCTAATAATTCTTCGTGTTTTCTTTTTAGATCGCTATATTTTGTTTGTAATTTTTGAGTATCTCTTAAATAATCATGTGTTAATTTTTCTTTAATTATGCTATAATTATGTAATAACTTTTCTACTTTTTTATATTCATCATCAGATTTTGTTAGTATATTTTTATTTTCTAACATTAATTTATCTAAAGCCGAATTTTGTTCAGATAATTTTTGTTTTCCAGTAAACAATTTTTGTTGAATTGTTACAGCTTCTCCAATTTGCTCGGTATTAGTTTCATTTCCTTGTGGTGATGTCATAGCAATACTTATTATAAATTATTAAAAGATATATTTTTATATAAAAAGATTATACATTCAAAATTGGTGCTGATGATAATGATTGAGTATAAGGATTTTTTTTGAAAGCAGTTAATAAAACAGGATTATTTCTTTGATTTTGACAATATTGTTGTTTAATATTTGTTACCTTTGGTAATGCTCTACATTTATTTGTAAGATTTTTCTTAATTACCCATTTAGGATTCAATTTAATATTTCTAGATTCCATATTAATAATATCAGCTCCAATTGCATTTTTTGGACCACTTTGTGTTGGATTTCTTCCTTTTAAAGTGAGTTCTTTTAAAGCGTTAATTTCAGCATTATACATATTATCTCTATTAGTTTGTTCATTTGATCCAGAACCTGTTCCAACATAATTTTTAGTCATAACTGTTTGTTTAATAGTTTGTCGTGCTATATCATTTGGGTCATATACAATTGATTTTTTATTGGATGCATTTGCTGTTCCTTCATAATTTTTATCTTCATATTGTTGTCTGATAGTTGTTTTAGCACTATCAGTATATTGATTCTGATTTCGTTTATTTCCTAAAGCATAACCTTGTTGATTTATATTCTTAGAAGTTTGTTGTCTAATAGTCTTTCTAGCTGTATCGCTATATTGATTTACATGATTCTTGTATGAATTAACATGACCAGTTTGATTAATATTGTCACCAGTTTGTTCTCTAATAGTTTCTTTTATTCGTTCATTACTGTCATATACTATATGTTTTTTTCTGGAACCACTATAATTAGCAGTGACATTTCTTTCAAGTAACATTTCTCTGCCTGTATGCCATGGTTTATCATTTGGATCATATACGGTTTGATTTCCAACTTGACCACTAATACCACCTGTAATATTTTTACCGACAAGTGTTTCTTTAATGGTATTTCTTGCTAAATCATTTGGATCATAAACTGTAAATTTATTTACTTGACCACCAACACCACCTGTAATATTTTTACCAACGAGTGTTTCTTTGACAGTATTTCTTGCTAGATCATTTGGATCATAAACTGTAAATTTATCAATTTGACCACCAACGCCACCAGTAACATTATGTCCAACGATTGTTTCTTTAAGAGTTGTTTTTGCTATATCATTTGGATTATAAATATAACTTTGTTTATCTTTTGGTGCTATATTAGAAACAGGAATACAAAATTGTGCTTTTGCTGGTGTTCTAGTTTTTCCTTTAACATATGATTCGTCAGCGCCACGAGCATTAGAAATTCCAAATTTATAACTTGGTTTTTTACTAACTCTTTGTTTTCCACCCATAGATTTTTTAGCAACCAATGATTTAGCATTTCCGCTATATGCTTTAGATGTTCTAGACCGTGCTGTTCCATTATTTACAAAATTTTCTCTCTTACTTGATTTTGCCATACCTCCAAAAGTCATCTTTTGTAAATTAGAGTGTTTATTTTCTGAAAATCTAGCTGGTTTTCTAGAAATAACTTCTGATTGTTTTCCTCTTTTAACGAATTTAACACCTTTGAGTATTCTTCCTTTATACGAAACTTTTGGTTTAACTCTTAATTCGTCAACAGTTTTGTATTTTGGTCTATATGAATCGTGAAAACCATGTTTACTTTCTTCATTTGCTTTTAATCCAACACCTGGACCAACTTTAATTTGTTCAAATGGTTTTTCATTTGGTTTTTTATCAGAAACCCAATATCGTTCTAATCCTCTGTCTTTTTGAACTTGATTTCCAAAAATATTTTGTTTAACAGGTTCGAATAATCTTTTAACTTCTTTTTTGTGTTTGTAACTAGGTTGAGCGCCAGTAAAATGTTCTAATTTAGTTCTATATAAATCTGGTTTCATATTTTGTTTTATTGAACCACCAAAAAAAGGTTCCATATTATTATGAAAAAATCCAGGTCTTTTTTGAATATGTTGTGATTCTCGTTGAACAACTGGATTCCACCCTTGGGTGTTATTAACTTTTGATAATGGGACAATATCTTTTTCTTTTTGTATTATTTTTTGTTGTGATTGTTTAATAGGAATTCCAGAAGATTTTTTGGTCATAGATACAGGTCTTTGTCTTTGTCTTTGTTGTTTACTTTTTCTATTATTAAACATTGGTGGAATAATATTAGTTTCTATAGGTCTTTTACTTTTTTCCCACAATTTATCTGCCATTCTTTGTTCTTGACGACGTGCTTTTTTAACTGTATTAGAATTATAAATTTCTTTTGAATTTGGTTTATCATGTTTAGAAACCTTTTTTCTCTTAATAGAAACTCTTTCTTTTCGTCCATCTTTATTTAAATAATACCCTAATCCAATGAGAGATGCAATTAGATATACTGGTGTAGCCATAGTATTAATTATATATATTATTAGATAATATAAAAATGATAAACACACAATTTAGACATTTATAATTAGAATATTTTATAATTAGAATATTTTATATATTTTAATTATAAAAATTTGTATGGGCTATATAATTCTGTTTATTTTATAAAAATTTAAGTTGATTTACAGAAAACTTTATTTAATTTGAATGATTTATCATCTCTTCCATCAACTAAAGTACATTGACAATTCATTGCTGGTTTTGCTGGTTTTGCTTTTGGTAAAGCTGCACCTTGGTCAGTTGGGGTTGGGATTTGTGGGACATAGTTGTCTCTGTTATATAATCTTGTATTGGCTCCAATGTACATATTAGATCTAATTCTATTAAGTTGTTGTGGATTAAGACATTGGCTGTAAAATCTGTCTACAGTTTGTCCTCTTTTGAATTGTGGTGCTTCTAAACGAGTGGAAGTTGATTCTTGACTATTTTTGCAAGATTCTGGATATTTTGGTGCATTTTTGAAATCACCTTTTACATAAGGGAATTTTTGTTTAGGATTATTAGACCATTTTCTTGGAGTTCCATGTAAATCAGATTCTATATCAACGAGGTCATTTGCTTCGAAATTTTTAAAAACTCTAGCAGCACGTACTCTTTGCTCTGGAGTTTCAGAAAAGCAGTGATCAGCTCTAGAAAAGGCATATGGTTGAATAGAATATTTACCTGGTTGAGTTGATTCATTTAAGGAATGCTTGTAAGCTTCTGTGTCATATGTTAATCTTGAAAAGGACATTTTGACTATAATATATAATAATAAAAAGATATTTTATTTTCATTATTATATAAAATAATAAATATTTATATTAATAGAATTTTAACTGGCAATTTAATACTTGCCTTATAGAAAGTTTACCAACATTTTTTAATATCGCATTGTTTGAAATTAACTTTTTTTTTGTATTTAATTAAATTAGTTGGGCAAGATTTTTGTTGTGGCGCTGCTGCATATTTTGATCTGCCAACAAATTTATTTTTCTTTTCTGGACAATTAGTTAATTGTTTTCCAAGTCCAAAAAGTTCATTTTCAATATCTACAAGGGAAGATTTAGAGTTAAAGGAATCAGTTGATACTGGATTTCCTTGTAAAACTCCTAAGTATTCTGTTCTACATTGATTTGCATTAATAAATCTATTTTTTTCAATTACGTGAGACAAAACACTTGTACTTTGTGTTAAATCTTTTTGATAGGCGCAATTATCATACTTGTTATTTGTAAAAGCCATAGTACTATATATTATTTTAAAGATAATTATTTTTACTTATAGTGAAATAATAAAAAAATTAATTCAATTATTTTTTATAAAATTTTGATGATTTTCTTTGAAAATCTCTTGCTGAAACACCTTGTTTATTTGGAAAAAAATGTGCTTTTGTTGGATTTCCTATATTTTGCGAGCCAATTTGAAATTTGTTAATATTTAAAAATGGAATTTCATTTTTGGGCATAAGATGCATACGACCTCCTGTAATTTTTTCTGCAAATCTATCTATTGGTTTTGGTTCAATATTAGAACGGGTCAAATCACTATCTATATCAACATTGCATGTTGGAATATGTCCATCATCATAAGATAATTTTAAATAATTTGTTTCTTCTATTTTTTTATCCCCAATAATTCCGTTATTTTTTCCACATTTTCTAAATGGTTTGATTGTGTGATTATAAAAATCACTAGATATTTTATTATCACCATTCATTTTACATTGTTCCATATTAAATTTTGTATTAATCAAAACATAATTACTAACATTTTTATTTTGATAATCAAAATTAGCATAATCATAACTTAATCCCATATCTTGTGCATTAATACACGTAGTTTCTTGAGTTTTTAATAATATTTGTTTATTAGTTTTAGATTTTGAATCTTGTTTACTCATGCTTTATATTCTATATATAATTAAATATAGAATAAAATAAATCGTTAGATAATAAACAGAAATATATTAAGAAGTTATAATATATTATAAGTATATATGAATAATAATATGAATAATATGAATAAACAATCTTTCCAGAGAGAAATTAATGGATTAAGTAACTTGGGAAATACATGCTATATTAATTCTGTTTTACAGTCTATATGTCTGAATGATGATTTATGTTTTTTTCTATTATCAGATAAATATAAAAAAAAATGAAAGTTTGCCGATAACCCATTTATGACAAATTTAACCCGTACTTTAAGAGCAATGTATGATGTCAAAAAAATAATTGCTCCTATAAGTTTAATTAAAACGCTAGATAATGAAATTGATGATTTAAGTATTCATTCTCAACAAGATGCTATGGATATTTTAATGGCAATTTTAGATAAAATTGATACTATATTATCTCGTGAGGTAAATGTAAAAATTAAACCACTGCCAAATTGCGATGATATAACAATTAATTCAAAAAAAGAATGGAGTACTTTTCTTCAAAAAAATTATTCTGAAATAAAAAAATTCTATTATGGACAATTATGTTCACTCACTCGTTGTGAAGAATGTAAAAATGAATCAATGATATTTGAACCAACTGCACATATTCCTATATCTTTACCACCTTTAGAGCAAAATGAATCAACTAATATTTATGATTGTTTTAAAACATTTAATGAAAATGAAAGATTAGAGGGTGAAAATCAGTATTCATGCTCGAAGTGTAATAAAAAAACTGATGCTTTAAAAAGAATGTCTATTAAAATTACTCCATCGCATTTGGTAATTCAATTAAAGAGATTTTATTATACAAATAATTATCAGGGTTGTAAAATACATAATTTTGTAGATATTCCTTTTGATTTAGACATATCTAGCATTGTTTATGATGGGGAAAATAAAGATTGTAAGTATAAATTATACAGTATAATCAATCACATGGGAAATTTTGGTGATGGACATTATTTTACATTTTCAAATGTAGCAGATAAATGGTACTGCTTTAATGATGAAAGTGTTCAGGAGATAGATCAAACTTCTGTTTCAAATAAATACGCTTATATACTTTTTTATAAAAAATGTAATTAATTAAAAAAAATAATAATTACTGATACATTATCGGTAGAATATCTATTTTTGATTGAATGTATAACGAGATGCTTTGCTATATTTTTTTTTTCAATACCTTTAGTTAAATTATATTGAATAAATTGAATTATTTCATAATTAGTCATTACATCATATAAACCATCTGATGCAATTACTAAATATTTATAATCTTTCGTAATTTTCCCTACTATAGTGTCTGGAAAAGATGTTAAACCCTTTTGTTTTAAGAGAATATCTCCCATTGACCGAGACATTGCCAATATCCCATTTAATCGTGAATTAATAACAAATCCATTATTTTGATATATTCTTTGTTTTTCATTATTATTATCTGGTTTATGATCAACTGATAGTTGAATTATTTTATTACCCACTAATCCAATAATTCTGGAATCACCAGTATTAGCTACTGCAAACATTTTTGTTTGATTATTAATGAAAAGACTACAAGCAGTACTTCCAGATTTTTGTCCTTTTTTAAGGAACATTTTATCGGCATATAAATAAGTTTGGGTTAAAATATTTTTAATATTGATATATCTATTTTTTTCATATATTTTGATAAATATGTTATATAAATATTTTTTTAAAAAATTTGCACAAGATTTTCCTCCGTGTCCATCTAATATTGAATAAAAACATATCTTTTTATTACATTTTGCAATAAATCTATCTTCCATATATTCACGTTTCCCTTGTTCTTGATGGATAGCAATTGTGTAAATTTTTTTATATGATCCCCCATTTGAATTTCTATTTGAATTTCTATTTGAATTTCTATTCTTTGATTGTACAATTCTATTAAATAAATCTTTTTTTGTACCTTGTGTAGATATATTTTTTTTTTTTAAAATATTTTGAAGTTCAACATATTTCCAATCATGTAATAAAACTTTGTTCTTTATATTATAAAAACTTTTGATATTTGAATACATTTCTTTATTTGTTAAATTTGTTTTTAGACTTAATGATTTACATATTTTTTGTAATTCTACTTTTTTCCAAGGTTTTCTTTTATTATTTGTCAATCTTATAAACAAATTACGTGTTATCATTATTAATCTAGTTACTATATACAAATAAATTATTATATACCATTGTTTAACAGCAAATTGACATAACAAATAAATGATTTTATTAATTTTAGACTTATTAATAATATAAAAATTGAATGTTATTATTAATTATATATTAATAATATTCTTACCAGTGATGTCAAAATATAATAAAAATAAATATAGTCAGATTAAATTTTGTGACAAAAAGGCTTCATCGCTTGATAATAATACATTACGAGAAATTTGTAAACAATTAAAGTTCAAATATACTTATGATTTAGAAAAACAAAGATTTGAAATTTTAAGTGACGCAAATATTCATTGTTTAAAAGAAAATCCACATTTAGTATCGTTCAAATTAAAAGGACACAATTTTTTACTATTTTTAACAACAATAAAAGGTAAAAAATATTGTTTATTTATTGAAAAAAAAAATGATAATAATATAAAGATATATTCTGTTAAATTTAGATTTGATATAGATCTATATAATGGAACGTTATTTGAAGGTACTTTAACAGTTAATAGTAAACAATGTTGGATTTATTTCATAAATGATATATATTGTATGAGTGGTGACAGAATAAATAAAATGGCTTTTAGCAAAAGATTAGAAAATGTTTCTAATATTTTAAAGATGAAGTATAAATATAATGATTTTATGAATGTTTGTCATATTCAAATGCAATCTTTTTTTTTGTATCATCATTTAGAAATGATTAAAAAAAATTCTGATAAACAAATAATCTTTCACCCAGAACATGGAATCCACAAATTCATATATTATATGAATAAAGCACCCGTTAAGATAAATAATATAATTAATAGAGAAATGGTATTTGAAATACGAGCAACCTATTTACCAGATGTATATGAATTATGGTGTTTTAAAAATAATAAACTTGGTAAAAATTCAATAGCGACTGTATCTTCATTAAAAACAAGTTTATTTGTTAGAAAAATTTTTAAAGAACATAAAACAAAAAATCCGCTCTATGTCGTATGTAAATACAAAAAAAAATTTAATATAAATGGATGGGTTCCAATTAGTTTATCAAATCATATTAAAGCAGATTCATTATAATTGTGTTAAAATATTCGTAAATATATATAAATAATAATTATAAAATGACAGAACTTACAGATGAGCAAGTTAAAGCTTTAAATATTTTAATACAGGCTTTAATAAAAGGCAGAAGATTTAGATTATATAGCGATAGAGAATGGAATATATTACAATCTATGTTAGCATATTTAGAATGGTAAATTATGTAATATTTTTAAATGCGTATATAAAAATATAAATAAATTATTATATATAATATATATAAAATGTCTACTGAAATCCCAAAATCCCTAACTCAAGAAGAGGCTTTACGAGTTCTTTTAGCTGCTGTCTTTAAAGCACAATCAAAAGGAGCATATACTTTTGAAGATGCAGTTGTTCTTTCAAAAGCATCTAAAACTTTACGTAAAGATGAAAATGGCGAACCAATCAAATCTAACATCCCAAAAGAGTTTGGACAAGAGGAAGGATTACGAGTTTTAATTGGTGCAATTAAAAAAGCACAATCTAAAGGTATTTATGATATAGATACAGCTTCATTTCTCTCAAAAGCTGTAAGAACTTTTGTAGTAAAAGAAGCACCAGCTTCATCTCAAGAAACTTCAAAATTAGAAACTTCAAAATTAGAAACTATTGTAGAAGACAATGAAGACAATGATGATGGCACAATTGTTGTATAATTAAATCACTGCGTATATAAAAAGATATAAATATATAATAATTTTATATAATATATATATATACAAATGGCATCTCAACAAACTACAACTGAAATTCCTGAAACTTTAACCCAACAACAAGCTATTGGATTACTTGTTCAAGGAGTACAAATCGCACAACAACGAGGAGCATATAATTTAGAAGAAGCTGAATTAATTGCTATTGCTATTCGTGCTTTTAAACCAGCTGAAGAAAAAGCAGCACCAGCAACACCAGCAACACCAGCAACACCAGAAACCGCAACACCAACAGAAACTTCCGAATAAATTTATAAATGATGTTAAAATAACTAAAATAACTATAATCTAAATTTATATAATTCATATTATAGTTAATATTATAGTTAATAATTATATGATGATTTGATAAATCGTTTAATTATTATATATTTGTGATTTCACCTTTAGTTTTTTCTAAATAATCTATCAATGAATTAATATTCATAATATTATCATTTGTATTAAATTCTGCATTATCCTTTTGATTATTTACTAATTTTTTTGCTTTTTCTGATACTTCATTAATTCTATATTGAAAGTAATCGTGAGTCAATCTATTTATATTAGAATATGTTTTAGAAAGTTCTAGATTTGTATTATCACCATATGTCAATACATCATCTGGAATAAATGATGTTATCATTGTTTTTCTATTATAGTTCTGTGCTGGCATTGCACAATGGGGAACAATACTACCTTGTAATAGGTATGCATATCCAGCTTCAGGAAATTGTAGTTTAATAATCCCATTTAAAGTTCTAATATATGTTTCTCCACCAATTCCACCACTTTCACTTGGCATATCGCTAAGCATTACAATACAAACAAATGGCTGACTATCAACATGCCATCCAAAAATTGGAATATTTTTATCATAATTTTCAAGAACTGGTGATTGAATGTTAATATGAGCTCGTTCTAATTTCATTGGATGAGGTTTTAAAGAAATATCAGAAATTTTAGAAATAAAAGATGTAAGTTCATTTGAATTCCACATGTCATTAAAAAATGAAGAATAATTACATACTTCTCGTAATACCATTGGAGCAATAGGACTGGAATAAGTACAATTTTTTTGAATAATGTCATCATTTAATATTTCATTAACTATTGTTATTGCTTCAGGTGTTAAAAGACGAAATGGGTCACTTGCTCCGAAATTTGAAAATCCCTCTATTCCACAAAAACCGAATGATTCTAATGTGTGTATTTTTGGAAATTTATCTAAACAAAGATGTTTTTTAGTATTAAATTGTATTTTACAATTATTTGTATTTACAATTTGTGAAAATTTACGATTAGAAAAATTAAAAATACGATTTGGGTGTCGAAATTTAGACATAATTATAATTATAATTATTACTATTACTATAGTAAGAAATTATTTTTAATTAAAAAAATAGAAAATATTATAAAATTGTATCTAATATATCAGAATTCTTCACTTTGAGAGTAAGTTATAAAATACATAAAAAAATTGAATTTAATTAGTATTATTAAATTTAAATATGTCTAGTTCTAAAAGAAGTAAAAAATACGTAAAAAAAACTCATTACGAACATATTATCGATGTCCCTGATACATATATCGGCGGGATAGAGTTAATAGAAGAAGAGTTATATACTTTAGAAGAAAAAGATGATAATATTCGAATGATACACAAAAAAATTAATTATGTTCCTGGTTTAGAAAGGATATATGAGGAAATTTTGTTAAATGCATTTGATCAAACTGTTAGAGAAGGAACTGGTGTTTCAAAAATTAAAGTTGATATTAATCGTGAAACAGGTGAAATTTCTGTTTATAACGATGGCGAAGGTATTCCTGTGATAAAACACGATGAATACGATGTTTGGATTCCGGCAATGATTTTTGGAGAATTGCTTACTTCTTCTAATTATGATAAAAATCAGAAAAGAATTACGGGAGGTAAGAATGGTTATGGAGCAAAATTAACAAATATTTTTTCTACATCATTTAAAGTGGAAACTATTGATGGTAAAGAGAAAAAGAAATTTATAATGCAATTTGAAAATAATATGAAAGTTAAACAAAAACCGAAAATTACAACAAATAGTTCTAAACCATATGTTAAAATTACATTCATACCAGATTTTCCTAAATTTGGATTGAGTGGATTTACAGATGATATATATAATTTAATGAAAAAGCGTGTATATGATATATCTGCTTGTTCAAATAAAAATGTAAATGTATATTTCAATGGTGAAAGAATCAAGGAAAAAACATTTGATCAATATGTAAATTTATATATTGGTGCTGATAAAACTGCTAAAAAAAGAGTTTATGAAGTATGTTCTGAACGTTGGGAAGTTGTCGCAACAATGAGTGATGAAACATTTGAACATGTTTCATTTGTTAATGGTATTTCTACAAAAATGGGAACACATGTTAATTACATTGAAGGACAATTAACTAGAAAATTGAAGGATATTATTTCTAAAAAAAATAAAAATATTAAAAATAGTTTTATTAAAAATAAAATTTCGATTTTTGTAAAATGTTTTATTGAAAATCCTGTTTTTAACAGTCAATCTAAACAAGAACTTACTAGTAAAGTTAAAAAATTTGGTTCTACATGTACCTTATCAGATAAATTTATTAAGTCTTTTTCAAAAACTGGTATTATCGAAGAAGTATTGAGTTTTGCTGAATACAAAGATGAAAGAAAGTTAAAGAAAACTGATGGTAAAAAGAATATTAGATTAACTGGTATTCCTAAACTGGAAGATGCAAATTGGGCTGGTAGTAAAAAATCAGATCAATGTAAACTTATTTTAACAGAAGGAGATTCGGCGAAAACATTCGCAATCTCTGGTCTATCTGTTATTGGAAGAGATAAATTTGGAATTTTCCCATTAAGGGGTAAACTTCTAAATGTCCGACAAGCAACTAAGGCTCAATTGTTAAAAAATGAGGAATTAACACATCTTAAACATATTATTGGATTAAAACAAGATCATAAATATAAAAGTTTAAAAGAAACTCGTTATGCTGGTATTATTATTTTAACAGATCAAGATGTAGATGGTTCTCATATTAAAGGCTTAGTTATGAATTGGGTTCAACACTTTTGGCCAGAATTAGTTACATTAGGTTTTTTAATATCTATGGCAACACCAATTGTTAAATGTTTTAAAGGAAAAAAAACGGAAGTTTTTTATACTGAAACTGAATATGATAGGTGGAAGTCTAAAAATGATAATGGTAAAGGTTGGAGAATTAAATATTACAAGGGTTTAGGTACAAGCGGACCAAAAGAAGCAAAAGTATATTTTGAAAATCTTGATACTAAACTTATTAAATATGTTGATGATGAAAACACTAAAACTGCTATTAATTTAGCATTTGGACCATCAAAACAATTTTCTGATACTAGAAAAGAATGGTTGTATAACTACGAACGTGAAAGTATCATTGAACAATCACAAAAAATAGTAACCATTAATGAATTTATTAATAGAGATTTAATTCATTTTTCAAATGCTGATAATATGAGGTCAATCCCACACGTTTTAGATGGATTAAAACCATCACAACGAAAAGTATTATTTTCTGCATTGAAAAGAAATCTTAAAACTGAAATAAAAGTTTCTCAATTTGCTGGTTATATATCTGAAAATTCCGCATATCATCATGGTGAAGCGAGTTTAATGGGTGCTATTATTGGTATGGCACAAAATTATGTTAGTTCAAATAACATAAATTTACTAAATCCAAACGGTATGTTTGGTACTAGATATCAAAATGGTGATGATGCTGCTAGTCCGAGATATATATTTACAAATTTAAATGACATAACATCTTATATTTTTAATAAAGATGATACACCAATCCTTAATCATTTAAATGATGATGGTAGAATGATTGAACCTGAATTTTATGTTCCAATTGTTCCTATGATTCTAGTAAATGGAACCAAGGGTATTGGAACTGGGTTTAGTACCGAGGTTCAACCTCATAATTTAGGTGAAATTATAAAAGCATTAAAAGCTAAAATTAAAGGTAAAACTCCAAAGAAATTACATCCTTGGTATAGAGGATATAGAGGAGAAATATCTTATCTAGGTGATGATGATGTAGAAAATCATAAAGACAAAGGAAAATATCTAATTACAGGAACATTTAACATATATGATGAAAAAAAGTGTATTATTGAAGTTACTGAAATTCCAGTTGGAGTTTCTACTGAAAAATATAAAGCTGATTTAGAAAAATTAATTCTTGATAATTCAAAGGATATTAAAGCATCAGTTCGTAGAGGACAATGTATTACACATTTTGATAATTATTCAACTGAATCAAAGGTTAGATTTTTAGTTTATTTTGATAAAACAAAATTTGCTAAAATTTTGAAAAAACAAGATGGATTTATTAATGTTTTAAAATTATCAAAATCGCTTACTACAAATAATATGCATCTATATAATCCACAAGGTGTAATTACAAAATATGAAACAACAAATGATATTTTGGATGAATATTATAATTTCAGATTAAATTTTTATGATACTAGGAAACAAAATATGATTGAATCTTTAGACAAACAACTTCGAATCTTAGAAAATAAGGTAAGGTTTATTAAAAAAGTAATCAATCTTACTATTAAAGTATTTAGAATGAAGATTGATAATGTTAGAGACCAATTAGAAAGTAAAAAATTTGAAAAATTTGATATAAATAATTCTGGTAAAATATCTTATGATTATTTAACTAGTCTTCCTATTCATTCTCTTACTGAAGAAAAAATCATAGAATTAAAAGATTTAAGAGATAATAAAAGAGAGGATTTAGAAATTTTAGAAAAAACTACAATTCAAGAAATGTGGACATATGACCTTGATAATACTTTAGAATTGAATGAAAAATATAATAAAATTCTTCAAAATGAACAAGATAGTGAGACTATTGTAAAGTCAAAATCTAAAAAGAAAACACGAAAAACAAGAAAGAAGAAAACATGATTTCGGGTTTTATAAAATAAATTAAAAATAAAAACGAGTCCTTAATTTATTTTAATTAACGTTCAGAAATATATTGTCCAAAAACATACTTTGGAATTAGAAATTATTTTTTTATTTATTCTCATTCATACATTCTACACATATTTCATCAATATTTTAACAATCAAAACACCCACATTCATTACTATTTAAACAAACATCACATATATCTCTATCACAACCATTGCATAATTTTATTATTGGTCCATAAAAATATATATAATTTTCTTCATACATCCCAATATTTCCACATTTATTACATTCAAACATTTTGTCTTCACATTCTTTACAATAATTTTCAGAACAACCATTACATAACTCATTTTCATCTAAAATCTCATTTTGTATTAATTCTTTATTAATTTTATTACAAATATCTTCATCACAATTTCCACAAATACGCTCACAATTATAAAAATATCTTTTCAACTCATTTTTATATTTATTAAAATTATTAATATGTATTAATTCATTAATATATTTATTAATAATATCTAATTTATACATTTTTTTAGGGTTCGAACTGTTTTTCGTATTCTTATTCAACTTTACGTATCAATAAAAATGAAAGAAAACGAAAGTAAATCAAAGTAAAATTAAAATTGAAACAATAATTTTAATATTGATATTTTATTTATGAAATTTAAAATATATATTTTTATTAAATAAATAGCTTACGAGAGCCAAGTTTGTTGTTTATATTTAAAATATATGTCGTTATACTTTTCAAAC
>Ga0208523_1000162_pt1 | contig 15157 bp, 3 predicted proteins | sample ETNtaG_17_FD_185770 | JGI IMG/M metagenome (GOLD analysis project Ga0208523, IMG submission 185770) | Marine microbial and viral communities from oxygen minimum zone, Eastern Pacific Ocean - ETNP201302PF82A (SPAdes) (version 2) | ecosystem: Environmental > Aquatic > Marine > Oceanic ...
GCCTGCAAATACATTTAATATTACAAGACATTCGGGTAATATGGTTGGTAATGTAGTTTTAACAATTCAAAAAGAAACTGGTTATGTAGGAATTGGTTCAGTTAAACCAGAATACCAACTTGAAATATATCCAGATACAGATGCAATTACTAATATTGGAAAATTACGAGTAGGACATATTGGTGTTACGGGAAGTGGTGGATTATCACATTTTGATAATGCTTCAGAAACTAATTTCGCACTTAGACAAGAACAACTAGGACATACATTTTTGAATGCCCCAAGAGGTTCTAAAGTCCATTTGTCATTAGATAATATTCCTAAATTAACATTAGATTTTGATTATGTAGGAATTGGAATTACTACACCATCGAGTTTATTTTCTGTATATGGTGGGGATGATGAATCAAATGAAACTAATACTGTTATCGCTAAATTTGGGAGTAAAATTGCTGTCGGACAATGGGTTGGTATTGGATTAAATACCTATCACGAAAATAATATAAAAAATGCAATTGTTATTGAACGAAAAGAAACTTATGGTCGTGGAGATTTACATTTTTGTTTAAATAATGATGATGATATTTACGATGTTGGAATAATTGATGCTAAAATGACGATTACACATACTGGTAAAGTTGGTATAGGGGTATCACAACCAGATTATCTTTTAGATTTACAAGATATTCCTGGTGGCTCAACTGCTGGAAATATTCGTTTTAGAAGTGGATTTAACGCAAGCACTTATCATTTATTTCGTGCAGATAATACAAATCAAAGTGCAAGTTATTCAATTTATGATGCTTATGGAAATGAAACAGTTAAAATCGCATCTGGAGATGACAGTTTTTTAACAGGGGGGAAACTTGGTATTGGTACTTCAACAGATTTAGATGCTTCATTACATATTTATGAAGCAAATGGAGCAATTAGAACTTCTGGTTCTGGTTCAATTGTTCTTGAACATGGAACTTCTGGTGAAAAGAAAAGTAGTATTGTATTTCAATCTGCAGCAAATACAAGTGATTATGGTTATTTAGAATTTAAGGATGATGATAATGATTATGATTATTGGGGAAATAGTACAAGTAGTAGTTCTTTAACTTTAGGATGTAAGCTTCATGATGATTCATCATCTGCTTCTGATGTAGTTATTATAAAAGGTGTTGCAGCAAATATTTTTGATGCGGAAAACCATTTATTTGTAACTGGTCCAGTTGGTATTGGTGTAACTGGAAGTCTTAAATATCGTTTAACAGTTCAAACAAGTAGTAATGATACATCACTCGCAAATGTTCAGGAACAAGTCTGTTTAGCAATGAGAAATCTTAATCAAACAAACAATAATATGACTACAATTGCTAATTATAATGATAAAGACGTAGTAAATTCAAGTATTAGTTTTATAAATGTTAATCAAACAAATAATTATGGAGATATTGTTTTTGGAACAAGAAGTTCAGATAATCAAAATGATGCTTTTCTTACAGAAAGAGTAAGAATTACAAATACTGGTAAAATTGGAATTGGAACAAATAATCCTAGTGGCTGGATAACAATTAAAAATGTCCCAAATACTAATGATGAAAAATTATTAGTTTTTTCTGAAGATGATACTGATGAGTTTTTCTTTGAAGCAGGATTTTACGATGTAGGGTCAAATAATGAATCATTAAAACTAAAAACTGGATATGGAAACTATGCTATGGCATGGAGAGGAGATGGAATGGTTGGTATTGGTGTAACTCGTCCAGAATTTCCATTAGAAATTACATACAATTCGGATTATGATTATTCTTATGGTTTGAATATTAGAAATAAAGAAGCATCAGCTACAGCCACTCAAAGGGGTAATATGATTGTATTTTCAGATGTAAATAGTATTCAAGCAGGAATTGGGGCATATAGAGAAAATTTTAATACTAATAGAAGATCAGGATTAGTATTTTCTGTAGGAGATGAACCATCAGGACATGTTGATTATCATACAGCAAGCACTGCTTTAATAAATGTTTCAATAACTGAAAAAATGAGAATTAATCCAGATGGTAATGTTGGGATTGGGACTACTAATCCAACTGAATTATTACATGTTTATGAAAGCACTGCTGATACAGATGCTTATATATTTATACAACAAGCACCAGGTTCTAAAAAAGCAGGTATCAAATATGTAGGAGGTGGTGTAGATATATGGCATACAACACATGATGATTCAAACGATACATTTAGCATAGGAAAAGATGCGGATGAATATTTAACAATAAAAGAAGGTGGTAATGTTGGCATTGGAGTTACTACGAGTAATCACACATTAACTTTGGCTGATACATTATTTGTTAAAAGTACAACAGATTCTACGCAATTAACAGCAACAGGTGCAAAAGGTGTAAGTTTGACATATCATGATTCCGTAACAACAGATAAAGGTTTCTTAGTAAGTGGGGATAGTACAACAGCATGGACAACTTTAAAACCAATGCAAATTATGGCATCGCAAATAGAATTTAATATTACAAATAGTGGTGCAAGTGATGGATTAGCTAGAATAACATCAGTAGGAATGGGTATTGGTAATAGTAATCCAACAGAATATCTAACAATAGACTCTGGTAATATACGATTAAATGGAAGTGGTGGATCACAAAATTCAACTGCTAATATATATTTTAATAGCACAACAAAGGGATTTGGGGGTACATCATCTTATATGAAAATTTTTTCAGGAAGTGATACATTAATGTCATTTAGTACATCAGATGCAAAAATAGGAATTGGTAGTAATCCAACAACATTTTATGATAAATTATTATTATCTGCATCAGGTAATTATGCAACAATGAGATTTCAAAATACAGGCACTGGTGCTGGCGCCAATGATGGAGCAGTAATAGGTTATGATGGAAGTGCAAGTGCAATAGATTTTACAATTGCTAATCATGAAAATGGTTATTTATCGTTTGAAACAAATAGCACAGAAAGAATGCGTATATTATCAAATGGTAACGTTGGTATTGGTGATACATCACCTTCTTATAAATTAGATGTTAATGGTATTATGAGAACAACAGATAATGCTAGAATTAATGAGACATGGATTGGGAATTGGAATAGTGATGATAATTATGCACAATTTACTCATCATTCTATTAAAGATACTATTTCTTCTTACGCATTAATGCAAGATAGTGGAGGAAATACTTTGTTAAATGCCGCTAATACAAAATCGATTAGCTTTAAAATTAATAATTCCGATAAAATGCGATTAGATGCAAGTGGTAATCTTGGTATTGGTAACTCATCCCCAACATCTAAATTACATGTTACAGGAAATTTCGAGCAAACTGATAGTTTAATGAACTTTATTAGAATACAACTTCCAACTAGTGGGGACCCACAAGGAGGAACACATAACGGGTATATTATTTTGGCTAAAGCTGATGTAACTGGATCAGCAATACCAGCAAGTTATGCTATTGGTAAAATTATTATGAGAAGAGGAGGTATTGGTAGTGGTCATAATATTGATGTATATAATGTAACATCTAGTAGAGGATATGCAGATGAAGTATTTCACGTTAGTCTTGAATTTGATGGTGTTAGTAATGCCGCTCTTAGTAGATTTAGTAGGCTTGTTAAATGTACTTATAATAGTATTGTATATCATGCTATTGAAACAACTAATAACGGGGGGGCTCCAACACACGAACAAATTTTTGAAGGTTATGCTAAAGATGCTTCTTTGGTATTTGTTGATGCAACTTATGTTTCATCAATAACAGAATTTGGAATGATTGGGATGAGTATTGAAGGAAATGGTAATGTAGGTATTGGTACTACTAGTCAAAATGAATCTTTACATATTTATAGAAATGGAAGTAGTCCAACATTAAAATTAGATACAGAAAGCACATCTGGTAATGATCCAACACTTATATGGGCACAACAAGGAACTACTAAAGGTTTATTTGCATATTCAACAGCTGGAGATTATATGTTTTTCCAAACAGGAGGAACTGATAGACTAAGAATACATGATACAGGACAGATTGATATACCTAGTGATGTAGGTATTGGAACTAGCAACCCATCAACAAAATTACATGTTTATGATGGAGGTGATTTACTTAAAGTTTCTAGATCTGGAGATACTGCTCTTGTAGATATTGGTTATACTGGACAAGGAAGTAATTCAGTAAGTACTACAACTGCTACTATTAGATTAGGAAGTGCCTCAGGTGATGCTAATATGGATTACGCTGTTATTGAACGTCGTGAATGGAGTGCTTCTGAATCATCTGAATTATTATTATTTTCTGGAAATGATCAACCAGATAGAATTAGATTAAGAGGTGGTTCAATTAATTTTGATGCATATAGTGGAGTTAATTCCAGTAGAACAGATGAAAATATTATAATGACAGTAGCAAGTGATGAAATAACATTCTCAGCTGATATAGTTCCATCAACCGATAACGCTTTTGATATTGGTTCTCCATCAAATAAAGTTAGAGATATATATGTTTCTGACAATTCTTTCTGGATAGGTGATTTACATAAAATTGTATTTTCTGGCGGTAAAATGAAATTCAGAAAAAGAAAAACAACTGTTGTCCCTGCTGCTGTTACTGCTGCAGGAGGTACTCAAACTGCCGCTCTTACACATGCTAATGTTAGTTCTTTATCTAATATGAAATTGAAACATTGGAGGTCTTATATGAGAACTCTTTCAGGTCAGGCAACTGCAAGTGTATCAGACGTTTTTAGAGATGAAAGTGATGATTATGAACACGAAGCTGCCGCAGATGCTTGGTTAGAAAATGGAGATAATATTTATTACGGCGGTTCTGGTAATGTTGGGATTGGTACTAGTAATCCAGGAGAAAAATTACATATTTATGAAAATGCTAGTAATTCAAATCAATTAAAAATTGAAAATGGTAATACATCTTCGAGAGCAGGAATATCTCTAGTAAATGATGGTGCTACTTTTAATTTACAATGTAATGGTGGTAGTGCTATTATAGAAAATCATGGAACAGATGGTATGAATTTTTATCAAAAAGGTAGTACCGGAGGATATAATTTTAGAACAACAGATAATAATACAACTAGATTTTTTATTGCAAATGATGGTAATGTTGGTATTAATGATTCAACACCAGAATATAAATTAGATGTTAATGGGACAGGGCGATTTACTGGTGATATTACTGGGAATCTTGTCGGGAATGTTACTGGTACTATTCAAACAGCAGCACAACCAAATATTACTTCTGTTGGTACTTTGGGTAACACCACAATGTCAGGTTATATTCAAAGAACTGCAGGTAATGATCACAAAGGTTTTTTATGTGGTAATTATAATACTGATAAAACTAATCCAATATTTTGTTTATCTTCTTTATATTTACCCAATGAAACTACTTTAGGTAGTATGTATGGTATTGGTTATACTACTGGTAGTTCTTCTTTTATTGCTTCTAGTGGTGGTTATGGAATGTACGTAGCATCAGGTGGTAATGCGAGAGTATGGTTAGGAGCTCATTCTAATTCAACATCTTATTTCAACACTACTGGTAATTTCGGTCTTGGTACTGATGCTCCAGCATATAAATTAGACGTTCAAGGTACTGGTAGATTTACTGGTAATTTAATTTGTGATGGTTCTATAACTGGCATAACTGGATTATCAATGTCTGGTTATATTCAAAGAACTGCAGGTAATGATCACAAAGGTTTTTTATGTGGTAATTATAATACTGATAAAACTAATCCAATATTTTGTTTATCTTCTTTATATTTACCCAATGAAACTACTTTAGGTAGTATGTATGGTATTGGTTATACTACTGGTAGTTCTTCTTTTATTGCTTCTAGTGGTGGTTATGGAATGTACGTAGCATCAGGTGGTAATGCGAGAGTATGGTTAGGAGCTCATTCTAATTCAACATCTTATTTCAACACTACTGGTAATTTCGGTCTTGGTACTGATGCTCCAGCATATAAATTAGACGTTCAAGGTACTGGTAGATTTACAGGAAATATTACTGGAAATCTTGTTGGTAACGTAACAGGTGATTTAACTGGAGACGTGACAGGTAATTTAACTGGTAATGTTACTGGAAGTGTTTTAACAGCCGCACAACCTGCCATTACTTCTGTTGGTACTTTGGGTAACACCACAATGTCAGGTTATATTGGGAGAAGTGCTCACGAAAAGGGATTTTTATGCGGGGGACATAGTAATTTAGGTAGTAGTGCTGATAAATCTAACCCTATATATACAATTGGTTCAGGTTATACACCAACTGATACAACTTTAGGAAATATGTACGGAATTGGTTATAGTCATCATAATGCTTCTTTTGTACCCTCTGGTTGCGATTGGGGATTGTATGTTTGTCATAGTGGAAATGTTGGGTCTTATTTATCTGGACACGCTACTTCAAATTCGTTTGTAATGGGTAATCTTGGTATAGGGACTACAACGCCTTCATCTAAATTAACAGTCGAAGGTAGTCTATATTTAAGAACAGGTTCAACCGATTGGAATTTACAGCCGTTAAATGCGAATACCTTTTATATAACTAAACTGAATTCAAGTGGAGCAGAATTTACTTTAATTTCTGCTGGTAATTATGACGAATGTCAACTAAAAATAGGAGGTGAAAAAATTATGTTAGACGCTGGCGGGTCTTCTTGGTTTAATGGTGGTAATGTTGGTATTGGAATGAATAATCCACAACAAAAATTACAAGTTAATGGTTCTATTTATTTAGGTGATAATGTTAATGGTTCTGGAAATTCAAATGCTTCACAATTCATTCTTTGTGATGGTAATCTAGCTATTTCAAGTGATTCAGCGGTCTTAATTGTTTGTGATGCGAATGATAGTGGAGCATCCAAAGATATTATATTTGGACAAGGTTCTGCTGTTCAATGTAATGCAACACCTGGTACAAATTTTGATGCAATGTATCCAAGTGATGTTCCAAAAAATGAATTAATGCGTATTAAAGGTAATTCTGGTAATGTTGGTATTGGTACTAATAATCCTGCTTATAAATTAGATGTTAATGGAACTGGTAGATTTACTGGTGCTTTAACTTGTGATTCAACTCTTTCTGTTAATGATTATATTACTGCAAAAGGTTGTTATAGAAAGGTTGTTATAGACTTAAAATCTCAAAATGCTTCATATTTCTATCCAATTGTTTTAAAAACTGGTGTTGCAGGTGAAACTCAACAATTCTTTATTACTAAAACTTCACAAAGTGGTTCTGTTGATTATAATGATCACCTTGTTTGGGGGACTGCACGTGGTGGTGGTTGGTCTGATCGTGCTGATTTTGTAGAAGTTCATCAATCGATTTACAATCTTGGTACTGAAAGAAGTGTTCTAGGTATTTATCAAGGTTCTAAAAATTTCTATATCGGTATTGTTATTTATCTTAGAGGTGGTGGTGCTGTTAACTATCAATTATATACCAGTTCTTATGATGTTATTATAAATACTAGTACTTATACGACTACTGAAAATAGTGATCAATCTACATTTGCTATAAAAAACGAAAGTGGTACTGATGTGTCTGGAACTTCCGTAAATATAAATCAACTGTATGATGGTATTAATACAAAATACAGTAGTAAATATTTATCTCATAGTTTACTTGTTAATGGTGATGTTGGTATTGGAACTAATACTCCAACTAGAGCATTAGATGTATACGCATCTTCTGGTAATGTAGCAGTATTTAAAACAGGCAATACAACTTCTGCTTGTAATATAACACTTGATACAGCTAAAACTGGTACTGGTAATGCTGGTATATTAGATTTTAAATCACAAGGTACTGGATTTGCTCGTATTATAGGTAGTTGTACTAATCTAACTACTGATACTGGTGATTTAATATTTCAAACCAGTGATGGAAGTTTAACTGAAAGAGTGAGAATCAATAGTTCTGGATTATTAAAAGTCGGTGGGGGTAATTTATTATGTTCTGGTTCTGGTTCATCTACTGCTGGTATTGAAATAATTCCTATAAAATCAAGTGGCAATGGTGGTGGTAAAATATTTTTTAGAGAAGATGATAATGATAATTATGGATTTTCTATGGGTTTTAATGGTGGTTCTAATAATGATATATTAAATTGGCCAGAAAATACATTTTGTATTTCTCAACATTCTAATGATACTACTGGAAGTATTGTTATGGCTATTCTTCGTGGTAGTGGTAATGTTGGTATTGGAACTAATAATCCATGGTCTCCATTACAAGTTGGAACACCTAGTAGATCTGATGGTGGAACTAATTCTCTCGGAACAACTGTTATAGCAGGTCCAATTAGTGTTCCAAGTAATGATTTTACTACTAGTACTGCTATTTTGAGAATTATTGGTACTGATGCTACAAATAATATACAAATGGGAGTAGGTAATAGTACTTATAATTATAATGCATGGATTCAAGCATCTTATGATAATACATCATCATCAAATGATTATGGTAACAAAGCTATACTTTTAAATCCATTAGGTGGTAATGTTGGTATTGGAACTACTGGTCCAACTCATAAACTTGATGTTAATGGAACTGGTAAATTTAGTAGTATCTTACATGTGGGTCATAGTCTTTCTTTTGGGAATGAAACAACTACTTCAGAAAATGCATCCGCAGATGGTTGTATATTATATATGGATAATCACTATTTTGGAACAAATCTCGATGCACTAATATTCGAGAAAACAGATTGGAATAATGGTGTTACAGATGGTGGAATCGCTTTTACAACTAGAGGGAATACTGGATCAAGAGTAGATCTTCTGACAATAAAAGGATCTGGTGAGGTTGGTATTGGAAAAAAAACACCAGATGAAAAACTACATGTAGAAGGAAAAATTAGACAAACAGGAACTGGAAATAGTAGTAGTGTATTTTATTCTGCTTATAGTACTGATAATGGAGGTCTATTTGGTTTTGCTTGGTGGGGTGGTGGTTCTAATTATAATTGTGTGATTAAAATGAAAGCAGATAATGGTAATGAACATTCAGTTGGTTATTTTGAAAATAGCGTATCTTCCAACAGTATTATTAATTTCACAGGACAACATAGATGTTTGCCACAAAATAATATTTCAGCAGATAATTATGGTTTAATTGTTTATTCTACTGGTAAATATGTTGATACTGATAATACTATAGAACCAACTATGAATGATTGTTTACCACTTTGTGATTTGACTACTACCGATAGTGATACTAGAGTTTTTGGTGTTATTTCTAATGAAAGAGATGATAATGATACTAGAACTTATGGATATGGTCTTCTTAAAACTCTTCAGAAAAAAACAAACGTAAATGAAAACAGAATTTATATTAATGGTGTTGGTGAAGGTGGTATATGGGTTTGTAATAAAAATGGTAATATTAATAATGGTGATTATATTACTTCTTGTAATATTCCAGGATATGGATCTAAACAAACTGATGATTTATTCCATAATTATACTGTTGCGAAAATAACATGTGATTGTAATTTTGATTTAACACCAATTGTTAAACAAAAATTAAAAGTTAATACTATTATAAATACTATTAAAATACAAGAATATATTACAAAAACTAGAGATATTACTGAAATAAAAGTTGTATATAATTCAGTAAAATATCAATATGTTAGAAAAGAAGTTACTACTACTGAAGAATATACTGAAAAAGTATATGAAATAGTATCACTATATGACGAACAAGGCGAAATTATTACTTATCCTGATGGAACACCTATGACTCATAAAATACCTAAAATGAAAGAAATACAAGAAACTAAAACAGAAATTATCTATGATTCTAATGGTAATGTTCAATTCGAAGATGATTTAGATGCTAATGGTAATCCGCAAATGGTATATAAATACGATACTCGCTTCGTAAATGCTGATGGTTCATTAATACATACAGAAGAAGAATATCATATAAAGAAAAATGCTGGAGAAAATGTTTATATCGTTTGCTTCGTCGGTTGTACTTATCATTGCGGATAAATAAAATACTAGATTTGTAAAATAAAAAATAGAAATGAATTTTATTTACATTTTCAATATTGATTCAAAATGGAACCATATCAAGATATTATAAAAATACAGAAAAAAGTTTCTCAATATGGTAATAGTATTAAATCGATTCTGCGAAAACATGCTAAAATCCGTTTATCTAGAATGTCTGTTCTCGATATTGGTTGTGGTAACGGATTCTTTGAATTTGCTTTAAGTCGTCACGTTAAAAGTATTTATGGTATTGACCCTAGTTTATCAATGTTAAAAAATGCTAGAACTAACAATAAGTATTATAAATATAAAAATGTCCGTTTTTACAAAGGAAGTGCTGAAAGTATTCCCTTTGTAAAAAAGTTTGACCTAATTTTATTCAGTTATTCGCTACATTATACAAAGAATCCAAAATCCGTTTTAAACAAAATTCTTAGTAACTTGAAGGAAAATGGATTACTTCTAATTTTAGAACCAACTAAGACTTTTTCTAAAAATGGAAGATTTAACAGAAGTTCTAAAAATTTTAATAAGAGAATGTATGATGGAAAGCAAAAGGCTTTAGTTCAAACTCGCAGTGTTATTGAAGATTTTTCGGAAAACCATAATATCTTATATATGAAACACGATAATAAAGTATATTGGGTATTACTAAAAATTGATAATTAAATTTATATTTACTGAGTTGCATATAATTCAGTAACTTCAGAAGCTGTTAATGCTCTATTATAAATTCTATAATCATCTGTTTTCATAGCTTTTGACCACCAATTCCATTTATTATAATGCCAACCAGCACCAAATGCTAAATGATCAATTTTACCAGAAAAATCTTTACCACCAGAATTAGTTAAATTAGTTGATCCAACTAAACTGCCATTAATATATAATTTGAGAGTATCACTGGTTGTATTTCCTGATTTTGTAACTACAAGATTATGCCAAACATCATTATGATAATTTACAGCACCAGAACTAGTTTCAACTGCATCATTATAATTAGTAGAACTAGATGTTTCTTTATATCTTTGTAACACTGACCAATAACCACCACCATCAACAATATATGCTAATCTAAAAAAAACTTGATGATAAGAACTTGGACTACTAAACTGCCATAGAGTACCATGATATGAAGTTTGTGTAAATTTAGTCCAACAAGATATAGTAAATTGATTAATATTGATTGAACCAAGATTACTTAATTTGGCAAGACCATAACTTAAACTACTACTATCATATGCTTTAGTATTGGAAGAACGACTGAATTCAATAGAACGTTCACCTCCATCAACACTATCTGATACATGAGTATACCAAGCGGAATTATAAAGAGTCATATTATGACTTCCTTTACTATCAGCAAGTGTTGAACCACTACTTTCTTCACATTGATACCAAGCAAGTAAATCACTATATGCGGTTGTTTGTGTAGGAACACCAATATTCCATTTATTAACTAAATGTGCATTTATATCAGCAATTTGTGTGGTACTTAAACAATCATCCCAAATGATCAGTTCCCGAAGATCAATATCTGAAAAATTACCAATATCAACATCTCCACCGATTATATTATTAGTTGTTGTTCTATTATCCATATAATTTTGAGTTGTTTCTGTTGGAGTAAAAGTAGTAGCATTAGTTGCCATAGTGCATGTTCTGCTATAATTGTCATATCTAACTGAATAAACTCCCCAACTACCACTTGCAGGAGAATTTGTTGTATCATATTGAGTTGTTGGATTTTTTGATTGAAATCTCATCTGAGAACCAGTTCCATTTCTAGCCAACATAATAGTTTCAGTTGATGGATTACCATTATCAATATATCCAGTACCATTTTCAGAAGAAACCCAAAGTTTCATATTTCTAACTCTATGGTGATTGTTTAATCCACCTGTTCTGCCACCCCATCCTATTTTTGAATTTGTGTTAAGAGTACGAGCACTATCATTTTTTGTAATTTCAAGATTACCATCTCTCCAAATTTTAATAGTATTACTTTCCCATTCAATAGCCCAACTATGCCATTGACCATCATCAATATTTCCCATAGTTTTTGTCTCAAGTCTACCACCATTCCATTCAAGTTGAAGTTCATTACTGCCATATTCATCTATAGCAAAAAGATATGCACCACCACCACCATCTTCACTTGTTGGACGAGTAGTAGCACCCCAATAAAACCAAACAGCATCAGCACCATTACCACCACCGATCCATGTATCGAATGTAGTATACATACGATTACCAGGGTATATACCAGTATATTCAATTTGTCCATTTTGGGAATTTCCATTTGTTGTTAAAGAAACATAACCACTTTGTTTAGAAGCATTTCCATGAAGAGTACCTCCAAAACCACTTGTTCCTTCATTAATTGCTTTATAGTATGTATAACCTTCTTTAGTTTCAGTCGAAGATCCAGTTCCGGGAATACCGAATTCAAAAATTCTTGGCCAATTATCGGTAGACATATTTTTAAATTTTGCTACAGCAAATGCAGTTACTCCACCAGTTGCTTGACTTTCAGCATCTTTCATTGTCCAAGTAATTGGGCAAGGTAATTTAAAATATTCACTATTAGAAGCATCAAATTGAACGTATTTACCATTACCATCATTTTTTAAAGTTGGTCTATTACTACCAGACCCATAACCAACTGCATATTTAGCACCTCTTTGACTAATATTATACCATGTAGCCATATTAGCATTATCACTAATTCCTTGAGTAGAAGAAGCATGATTAGCACAAAAATGTAATAATGGTTTTGAATTACCAGTTGTTGTACCTGCCATTTGCATTATATAAGCATTTTCTGTACCAGTATGAGATCCATCCCTTCCAGGAACTTCTTTAATATACCATAAAGTTCTATGACTGGTTATTCTATTAGCGTAAAGATTCAAAGAATCGCCACCAGCATTTTTTGAACATCCTATACAAATTGGATTTTGAATAGGAACAGGATTTGATGATGTACCATGAACGTGGGAAGCCGATCCTTTCTCAAATAAATACATTTTATTAGCAACATTTGTTTTAGTTATAGCAAAAAAAGCACAAGTTTCTGCTGTTGAAACATTTTGAGCAGTATATACAGATGATTGGTCATTAATACCAATATGAAAGATTATTTGAGTTGATGATGAACTACCTCCAAGATTTGGTGAATATTTGTTACTACTAGCATTTCTAGTTTGTAAATTACATAAACAAATTGGTGTTGAACCAAGACCACTATAAGTCATAGTTTGATGACTGCTCCAATTTGTTCCTAGATTTTTTACTTCACATTTATAAGCCTGTCCATAAATTGTTCCTGTTCCTTGTTTAACTGCCATCCAATGAATAACTGGATCCATATTACTTTGGGGATTTGTAATGGTGAAATAAGTTGAAGTTACTTCTGTAATTTGACATGGCCATCTAGTACCATCTCCAGCACCCCAAACTGAATATTCCATTCCAAAGAAAAGACCTGGTTTTTGAGTGAATGGGGTTGGAAAATAAATAGTTTGAGTTGCACTATTATCAAGGTAAAATTTACATAGTTGGATCACCAATCAAAGATGCTTCATAAGTATCAGTTACATTCTTTATATCCATTACATCTTTTAATCCAATACCTGTACCTCTTTTTAATTCAACATTACTTCTAACACCATTATATTCAATTGCTCTTGTAAATGGTAATGTATCATAATCTACTAAACTAATACCATCACCATGATGAAATGGAATACCAAATAATTTTATAGTATAAATAGCAATCATATTATTATTTTCTTGGGCTCTATACCATGTAAATTTATACTCTGAAAAATATTCTGTTGGTGTAACATTCCAAGTTGCTGTATCTCCACCTGACCAATTTGTTTTTGTTTCAGTAGTAATATCTGTCCAACTATCACCTTGATTATTTCTACCTGATAACTTAAATTTACTTGGTGCTTGTTTTGCAAAACTAGGTCTAGATTTAATTGAAAAACTTGTTAATTTAATTCTATCTGGTAAATCTATTCCTAATTCTCCTGGAGCACTTTTATCTGAACCACTTTGATAAGTTCTTCCAGTATGTGATGATAATTGTGTATTACTATCACCTTCAGATTTATCGAAAGCACCAGAAGCAGGCCATTCCTTAGAGTGGTAAGTAGTACCATGAGTATAATTACTATAAATATCAGTAGTCCAAGCGATATATTCTCCATTTCCATAAGAATTTCCTTGAATTAATGTTTTATATTTTGCTATAGGTTGGTTAGAAGTATTATGAACATAACCAGTAGTAGTATCTTATAAGTCTTTAATCCATGTATTTGCTGCAGCGATTGCAATTGGTGGGTATTCTAAAGACATTTTATATGTTAATATAATTAATTCTAATATAAAAAATTTTGAAACATACATAAATATTATATAATTTAATTAAAAATACTAATATATATAATATTATAATATGAAATTAGATAGAGTAAGAGAGAGACTAATTGAATTAGAGGATATTATTATTAAAGGTCTATGGGAAAGATCAAATTATAAGCAAAATTTACCAATATATGAACATAATGCAGAAGAATTTAAATATAAAAATAATTATGAAGGAACATATTTTGATTTTATGTTTAAACAAATTGAAAACGTCCATTCTATTGCCGGACGATATAATTGTTTTGATGAAAGACCTTTTTATAAAGGATTAGAAGAATGTCAAGTAACACGAGAATATAATAGTCAAATACCTGAAGAAATTTTAAAATTTTCAAAAAGAATTAATTTTAGTCCCTGGATTAAAATCGCATATTTAAATTTTATTACTGAATTATGTGAAGAGGGAGAAGATGCACATTATGGGGATTCCACACTTAGTGATATTTTTAATTTACAAGCTGTTTCAAAAAGAATACATTATGGAATTCTTGTTATGGAAGCTAAATATAAAGATAATCAAACTCAGTATGATAAATTATTAACTCAAAATAATGATATTGCTATTGGAGCCGCATTAAAAAATGTTAGTGTAGAACAAAAAGTTTTACAAAGAGTTAGAGAAAAATCAATTAAAACTGGTTTTAAAAAACCTGACATTATTGTAAA
>Ga0208523_1000163_pt1 | contig 15129 bp, 8 predicted proteins | sample ETNtaG_17_FD_185770 | JGI IMG/M metagenome (GOLD analysis project Ga0208523, IMG submission 185770) | Marine microbial and viral communities from oxygen minimum zone, Eastern Pacific Ocean - ETNP201302PF82A (SPAdes) (version 2) | ecosystem: Environmental > Aquatic > Marine > Oceanic ...
TCACTAACCAAATGTTGTGTAGCTGTTGCTTCACTTCGTGCTTGGGCCTGAAAGTTGATTCGTTACGTAGCATCAGTGAACTAATGCTTAAGCCGTTAGTTTTACACAGAGCAAGAAGGTCACCGGCCGTTTTAAAAGGGAAGGGTACTGATGCTTGCAGGCTGGCCGCATGCGCTTTGGTCGCATCGAAGTCTTCGTCTTTTATGATGAAGCCACCGCCAATACTGTAATAAGTTTGCTGTTTTACAAGCTCATCTTTCGCGTACGCATAAAACGTTAAGGCATTAGCGTGTTTGGGGAGCGTTTTACGGCGGTGAAAAACAATGGCGTTTTTGTTAGGAAAGCGCACTAATTTCTGGCCATTAAGGCAAAGCTTTTCCGTGTTGCGTATTTCTTCAAGTTTAGTCTCGATGCTGTCCACATCGACAACGTCTGGAAGTTCTCCTAGTAAACCGAGGATAACAGCTTTTCCTGTTCCGTGGCCGATACCGGTTTGGCCTAATGACCCAAACAGTTCAACTTTCACGCTATCCACTGAATCAAAAAGCGCAGCTTCCTGAGCGAGTTCGGTGACAAACTCGGCGCCTGCTTTCATTGGTCCTACGGTGTGCGAACTCGATGGGCCAATGCCCACGCTGAACATATCAAATACACTGATCATAAACTTTCAAAATTAAAACAAAGTAATAGTAAGATCATGCATCCACCACGGAAAAACCACAATACAGAAAAGCTAATAAAGGGATTAGTTTTGCTAATACGCTGTAAAGTTTAATTTATAGTACACGTAAGAGCGGTCAAGCAAATACAAAGGCTAAGGATGAATATGATGAGATAGATTGCGTAACATTGCCGCCGTTGCGCCCCATATCATGCGGTTTTTCCATGGGATAAAGTAAATTGGAAATGCCTTTTTATCGCGATGCGTCGTGTGAACTAAATGATTTCTTCTGTCTAAAACATGTGCGAGAGGCACTTCAAAAGCGCTTTCTACCTCATTTTTATCAATAATCGGTGTAAAGTCAGGATTTACAAAGCCAACAACTGGCGCAATTTCATATCCGCTGATTGTTCGGTATCTAGGCAACATTCCTACTACGTCTACGTGAGTAGCGGGTAAACCAACTTCTTCTTCTGCTTCTCTAAGTGCTGCGTCAAAAAAAGAGTTATCAGCTTCGTCGACCGCTCCGCCTGGAAAACTGATTTGACCTGGATGATGCTTGAGGTGGTGCGCTCGTTCGGTAAGCAGTAATTGAAGCGAATTGCCATAATCTATCAGGGGGATAAGTACAGCCGCAGGGCGCCCTGTTTTTCGCAACGGAAAATCTGGCTCGGTGTGAGGCTGCCTTAAGTGGTGAAACTGTGATAGAAATTCGTTCTTTGTCATAGATATTTGCTTACAACCTATATGCTTACCTTTGTGCTAGCACATTACATACAAATACTGTGCTATTGGTTAATTGATTCAAGTACTGGCAGTATTCTAGACACTTTATCTAGGGTTTCTTGATATTCTTCGCTAGAAACCGAATCTAGCACAATACCACCACCGGCCCAGCAATGTAATCGACGGTTCTCTGCCAATACGGTTCTAATGCAAATACTTGAATCCATGTCTTCACGAAAACCCATATAGAACACGCTGCCACAGTAAATATTCCGGCGGTGAGGCTCTAGCTCATCGATAACTTCCATCGCACGGATTTTTGGTGCTCCAGTTATTGACCCCCCAGGAAATGCTGATGCCAGAAGCGATAAAGGCGAAGAAGACTCATTCAATTCACCAGTTACCGTACTTACTAAATGGTGCACAGCCTGATAACTTTCAAGAGCAAAGAGTGCGGGTACGTTCACCGAGTGAGGTTTGCAGTGCTTTGAAATATCGTTGCGCAACAGATCTACAATCATGAGATTTTCTGCACGGTCTTTTTCTGCTGAGAGCAAGCTCTGAGCACTGGCGGCATCTTCTTCTTTGTCTTTAAATCGCGGGCGTGTACCCTTTATCGGTTTTGTTTCTACAACCCCATCTTTAACGCGTAGAAAGCGTTCTGGTGAAATGGAAGCAATACAGCCTTGGGGCAGGTTATAAAAAGCTGAAAATGGCGCTTGATTTTGATTGCGTAGCTCACAATATGCTTGCCACATATTCCCTTCAAACGCTGCGCTAAAACGTTGCGCCATATTTACTTGGTAGCAATCACCGGCACGCAAATAGGCGTGTATTTTATCCAAACAAGCTTCATATTCCGTTTTAGACAAATTTGATTCGAACCGCGACGTTAACTTGAAATTTGGCTCAGGTGTTTCGTCGTTGAACGAAGAAAAAACCTGAGTCAGTGGTTGACTGTCAACGGAGCAATAATAGATGTAACCTGTTTTTGTATCTTCAATAAGTGAACGAAGATAAAGGCCAACCGCAAAATCAGGGGTTTCGTAGTCATCTTTGGCGATGCTTGGCATCGTTTCATAAAAGCGCCCAGTGTCATAGCCTGCCATACCAGCCACACCGATAATAAAAGGGAGGTGCGCTGTATTTACACTGGCATGTATCTCCACATTTGAAACGCGCGCATGTAAGTGTGCTTGCACCGCTTCAAAGGGAGCCAGTGTCAATTGCTGGTGCTTTGAAGTGTTTAGATCGATGAGTTGAACCTTATCACCTTTTGCTTCGATAACTGCGGAAGGCGAAAATGCCATAATATTGAAACGACCTTCACTTTTCGACGAACCGGAAGTATCCAGTAAAAGGGAATATGGGTGTGTACAGACTCGCTTAAAAAGTGCATTGAAAACGGCTGTGTTCTCGTCACAATTTAGCGCTAATTTATCGGCTAATTCCTCTGCAGTGAAACGGGAAACATGAACGTGAATAGTATCTGCGTGTGACATAGGTGTTTTCTGTACTTCTTTTTATCGTGGGCGTTTGGTGCTTGAATTAAGCACAAACTTCCTTCTATTTTTAACTGGCGTTAACAAATAAGGGCTAATAACCGATGACATTAAGCTGCTTTTTCAGATATCCCTTCAGCATAGTTTTTAAAAATGACTGGAATTAGCCACAAGCACATGGTTTTACATGGTGCGTTGTCTTTAGATGCGCTAGTATACGCTTTTTTAGCTAGCTAAGACCACGAAAGCCAAATAAAAAGAGGATGTCATGACCGTTATCCGTCAACAAGACTTCATTGACAGCATTGAAGATGCCCTGCAATTTATTTCTTATTATCACCCGCTCGATTACGTTAAAGCCGTAGAAGAAGCCTATAAAAAGGAAAAGAGCCAAGCCGCGAAAGACGCGATGGCGCAAATTCTTATCAACTCACGCATGTCTGCAGAGGGTAAGCGCCCTTTGTGTCAAGACACGGGGATCGTAACCTGTTTTGTTAAAGTTGGTATGGGTGTGACGTGGGATAAAGCTGACATGACCGTTCAAGAAATGGTTGATGAAGGTACACGTCGTGCATACCTTAATCCAGACAATCCGCTTCGCGCCTCTATCGTTGCTGACCCTGCCGGTGCGCGCAAAAACACCAAAGACAATACGCCATCTGTTGTGCATATCGACATGGTAGCGGGTGAAAAGATCGAAGTGATGATCGCGGCTAAAGGCGGCGGTTCTGAAAACAAGTCTAAAATGGTAATGCTTAACCCAAGCGATGATATTGCTGACTGGGTAGTAAAAACTTTGCCGACGATGGGGGCAGGCTGGTGTCCTCCAGGTATGCTGGGAATAGGTATTGGCGGTACGGCTGAAAAAGCAGCGGTACTTGCAAAAGAAAGTCTTATGGACCCAGTAGACATCCAAGAGCTTATAGAGCGCGGCCCGCAAACTACCGACGAAAAACTTCGCTTAGAAATTTTTGACCGCGTAAATAAGTTGGGTATCGGTGCGCAAGGCCTAGGTGGTTTAACGACAGTTGTTGACGTTAAGATTAAGTCGCTACCTACTCACGCTGCGTCAAAACCTGTAGCAATGATCCCTAACTGTGCGGCGACTCGTCACGCACATTTCTATCTAGATGGTTCGGGTCCAGCGGAGCTTACGCCACCTAAATTAGAAGATTGGCCAGAAGTAACTTGGGAAGTGAGCGAAAACACTCGCCGCGTTAACCTTGATGAAGTAACAAAAGAAGATATCCAAGAGTGGAAAGTAGGCGAAACGGTACTGCTGTCAGGTAAGATGCTTACCGGTCGTGATGCTGCTCACAAGCGCATTCAAACCATGATGGAAAATGGTGAAGGTTTACCAGAGGGCGTTGACCTAACTAACCGCTTTATCTATTACGTTGGTCCTGTTGACGCTGTAGGTGACGAAGTGGTTGGTCCGGCTGGCCCGACAACGGCTACCCGTATGGATAAGTTCACTGACATGATGCTAGAGAAAACAGGCCTTATTGGCATGATTGGAAAAGCAGAGCGTGGTCCAGCAACCGTTGAATCAATTGCTAAACACAAAGCGGTTTATCTAATGGCAGTTGGAGGTGCAGCGTACCTTGTATCTAAAGCCATTAAGAAATCTCGTGTCGTAGCTTTCGAGGACTTAGGTATGGAAGCAATTTACGAGTTCGACGTAGAAGACATGCCAGTAACCGTTGCAGTAGACAGCACGGGTGCCAATGCTCACAAAAATGGTCCGGCCATTTGGAAAGCAAAAATTGAAGAGCTTGATGCCTCGCTATCTAAATAGATAGAAAGGCAAAACTTAAGATGAGCCGTTCTGCTTAAGAAAGCTAATTAGGTTTTTCATCATAGTATAAAAAACGGGTGCAATAGCACCCGTTTTCATTTGTGTAGTTTCATTTTTTTAAAGGTGTACGTGCTAGACGTTTTGCCCCAATTTCATTTTAAATTTATACCAGTTGGTATATTTATCTGATTTTGTTTATAGTGCTGTACAAAATAACAGTATGAACGTGCACTATGTTAATTAACCTTATTTCTAGCGAACCCGTTTCCTTTCTAATAGCCTTCGTAAGTGTGTGTGCTTTTTCACTTTATTCATTTATTCGAGGTCAGGCGAATGCCACCAAGATAGCGCAGCTTTCGCAAATCAATGAGCAGCTACAAAATGCTTTGAATAGCGAGCGTATTGCTATTGCCAAGCTTCAAGCACAAAACGATGCGCACCAAGCAAGAATTCAGGCGCTCCATGCTGCGCATGAAGATAAGCTTGCGTCTATGAATGCATCTGAACAACGTTTGCATACGCAATTCGAAAATCTAGCAAATCGCATATTCGAAGAAAAGCAACAGCGTTACACGCAACAAACAAAACACAATATAGAAGCTGTTTTGGCGCCATTCAAAAACGAGTTAGATGGTTTTAAACGTCAAATCTCAGAACAACACATACGTGAGGGGCAGGAGCGAGCCTCACTTAAAACAGAGATTCTAAGTTTAAAGGCTCTCAACCAGAAAATTACGGAAGAAGCTGCAGCGCTGACCAATGCACTAAAAGGTGACAATAAAAAGCAAGGAAACTGGGGCGAAGTAGTGCTTGAGCGGATACTCAAAGAATCTGGTTTACGCGAGGGTCATGAATTTGAAACACAGATGTCAGCAACATCAGAGCACGGCAAGCGATTTCAACCAGATGTCGTGGTGCATTTGCCAAATGATAAAGATGTGATCATAGATTCAAAAGTAAGTTTGGCGGCCTATGAAAGGTATTACAACTGTGATGATGAAGCTGAGAAAGCGCAATTTTTAAGTCAACATGTGGCTTCTATAAAAGGGCACATCAAAGGCTTAGGCGCGAAGGACTACCAAACGCTTAAAGGCATAAAGACACTGGATTATGTGTTACTTTTCATTCCCATTGAGCCTGCATTTCTGATTGCTGTCGAAGAAGAACCAGATTTAGTCACAATGGCACTTAATCACAACATCATGTTGGTTAGCCCAACTAATTTACTGGTTGCACTGCGTACTATTAATAACATTTGGCAGTATGAGTACCAAAATCAAAACGCACAGCTTATTGCTGAACAAGCAGCAAAGCTTTATGACAAGTTCGTTGGGTTTGTGACGGATATGGAAAAAGTAGGTAAGTCGATGGATACCGCTCACGCAAACTACGAACAAGCAATGAATAAGTTAACCAGTGGAAGAGGGAACTTGGTAAGGCAAATAGAAAAGTTTAGAGAACTTGGCGTACAACCCAGTAAGCGAATGTCGCAGCACTTACAGCAACTTTCTCAAGACGATTAAAAAAGGCCGCAATTGCGGCCTTTTTTCTCTTATCAAAAAACGTTATGAACGTTTCATGCGTCTACGTAGGTAAACTGCTGGAGCAAGAAGCAATGCAATCCAGCCCATTGAACCACCACCCGATGTATCGTTTACACGAATTGTTACGGTTTCTGTCGTAGTATCGATGCCGTCAGTTGCAGTTACTTCAACCGTTACCTGACGAGCCTGTTCATGACTTGGCGCGGTGTCAGTGATTGATGATGTAGCCATACCATTTACGGTAATAGTAACATCGTCACCGTCCGGGTCAGTTGCAGAAGCCGTCACGGTGTATGACTCACCCTCATCTACACTTGTTGGTGCAGAGATTGAGATAACAGGTGCGTCTTGCACACCCGCAACCGCTACAGTTACTGTGCCTTCACCAACAACATCACCTTCTACCGGCTCTTCATTTTCATCAATGGTACCTTCAACACGCACGGTATACGTGAATGAATCTTCACCGAAGAAGTTAGTATTTGGAGCGTAGGTCACCGTACCATCTTCATTTACTGTAACTGTACCGTTTGCAGGCTCAGTAGTTACTTCAACAGTCGATGGATCAAGCGGCGCTTTATCAATAGTGATTGGCGTAAACGTACGGAAGTCACCTGAAAGCGATTCCATGGTAAATGTGTTGATGATTGTGCTGTCCATTTCATTAGCAAGGATGTTAGCTGTTACCGACGCATCTTCGTTAACTGTCAACATGTCATCCATATATTCGCTTGAAGGAACAACGGTACCGTTATAGCTGAACTCAATTTCATCACCAGGAGATGATGCTAAAATGAATTCATCACCTGAAACAGGTAACGTTCCTTGTGCCCCCGCAGATGTTAACGCACCTAAAGTAAAGCCAGCTGTACCCGTTGGATTCTCGAACCCAGCAACAGTAGCGTATTGAGGGCTATCCATATTTCCGTATACGAAGTGGATGGTATCAAAAGCAAAATCATACCAAATTTGGAAGTTAAAGCTTGTATCAGGAATGCCCCACAGCTGTGCATTTTCCCATTCAATTACAAGCAATGAACCATTAGGACCATTTAAGCTAGCAGCATATAAGTTACCTGTACCTTCATCTCCTGCGTCAGTACCTAATAAATCAAGGTCTGTCCAGAAAGGTGCTAGTACATTGTTAGGTTCATTACTGTTTGGCATAACAGCAGGCGTAGGCGTTGTTACGTTTCCTGAAGATGTCCCCAAAGATATATAACCGTTTGAAGAAATCTGCATTGAGGTGTATGCCTTGCCTAGATACGTCATCTCAGGAAGGTCTGAGATAGTGATTGAGGTATCATCACACGAACCTGAACAGGTTAGAGGTTGTACTCCCAGCGCGGCCATTGGAAGGTAACCACCCGTTAGTGCAGCAATAGTAGTATCTGCGTCTAATGAGTAAGACGAGGTGTTCAACGCACCTTCCCAGTAGATTTGACCTTTGTCAGCATCGTAGGATACAGGCTCTTGGTTTCCGTTCTTAACCGCAGCAATAGTAGATGGATCAATCTCGAACTTGTGGTCTACTGTTCCTGTAACACCAATCATGCCAGTAACATTTTGGTTTGTCGCTGATGCAGAAACTCTAACCAGTTGACCTTCTTCAGCCACTTGCGTGCTAACGTCACTGCTAAATAATTCAGGTCTATCTGTGCTGATTGGATAAACTGCAACGGGAATAAAGTAATCCGTTGTTGTATCGTCTGTGTCTGCCCAGTTAATGCCCCCGAAAGACCATGACCCAGTTGAAGCCGTTGTAACGTCTACTGCAACCATGATTTCAGCAGATGCACCTGCAGGTAGCGTTGCCATTTGCGGCGTCACTGTTGCCGAAATTGCTGGATCATTGAACATAGCTGTTGCATCAACAGTTATGTCTTCATCGCTGGTGTTAGTTACCGTGATAGACATTTCACAGTTCAAGTAGCAATTACCATCTACAAGGCTTAGGTCGCTATAAGTTAGCTCAACTGTCGTTGCGCGCGGCAAGTCTAAACGGCCAGCACCCATGTCGAAGTTGTCTGCTTGTGTAGTCGCATCTTCTTTTAGTACGTCACGAATTGAAGAGGTTACTAGCGCGCTCTTAATTTTTTGTGCAGTCCAATCAGGATGCATTTGTTTAAGAAGTGCAGCTGCTCCTGCAACGTGAGGCGATGCCATCGAGGTACCGTTTTTGAACGAGAAGCTCTCACCTTCGTGTCCTGGTGCATCTGGAGATTCACCAGAGAAAATACGCGTACCAGGAGCGGCAATGTTGGGCTTAAGGAATGACGGATCGCCATTCGGTCCACGAGAGCTGCTTTCATTCATGATGTCAGCAAGGCTGTCTGAAACAACGCGAACAATGTCACTTCCAATGGTTACGTTTAGTGCTTCGTCTGTTGCTACCGCTAAAGACGCAAGTTCTTGCCCTGATGTCGCAGGAAGCATAAGTGAAGGAATGGTTTATGCTTCACTCAGGCCGCCCATTAATATTGGCGCTTCACCGCGTCCATCGACATTGTGAACAAGAACAGCAGTTGCACCAGCAGCCTCTGCGTTCTCGATTTTTGTTACAAAGCCACATGTACCACGGCTGATAAGCGCAATTGCACCGTCAAACGCGCCTGCAGCAAATGCATCACAACCTTCAACGTTTGCCGCATCTACTTCACCTGCATAAACAACCGGTGCGGTAATTGGGCTATCAAATACAATGGCTGGATTGCCTACAGAATAAAGTGCTGGAATTGAACCGATAGTGGTGTCACCTTCAATTGTCACTTCATTTGCAAATAGACGACCCGTTGTTGTGTTTGCAACGGTGATTACATCTTCTGAGCAGCCAGGGCAGCCAATCGTACCTTCATTTGGACCGTCATTACCCGCTGCGAAGACGGTAACCACGCCAGCATCGTGCATTGCTTCAAGTACGTCTTCATAAATAGAGCCGTTGGGGTTGCCGCCAGCGCCGCCGCCCCACGAGTTATTTACAATGTCGGCGCCGTCTGTAAGCGCGGCTTCAAGCATTGATAAGAGCATTGAAGAGGCACCACTAGAAGACGCTGGGTTAGCAGGTGTGGCATACAAACCTTTGTAAACCATTAGGTAAGCGGCTGGAGCAACACCAGATATCTCTGCTTCAGCACCGTCTCGCTCTGCCATTACTCCGTAGTTACCTACAGCTGTACCGGCTACGTGCGTACCGTGTCCATTGAAGCCTAGCGGGCTTTCATATTCTTCCTCAACAACAGCGAAGCCTTCTACGATATCAGCGGCACGAGCAACAATAAGTTTGTTGTTACAAAAATCCGGTACTTCTGAACAGTAGTCGTCAGTTGGTAGCGTATCTGCAGGAGGCGCTTCAAAGTTCTCACCACTAAATAGTGGGTTCTGAGGGCGAATACCACTATCGATGATAGCAACCTTTACACCTGCACCAGCATTTTCTTTACCACCCAGCTGTTCCCAAGTTTCTACGGCACCAATGAGGTCCAAACTTGCGTCCATTTGTGCGTGATGAATGACGTCAGGATATACTGCTTTCACCGTTGACAGGCTTGAAAGCTGATCAAGAGCACTTTTTGAAACGATACCCGCAAAGCCATTGAACGCAGCCGTATATGACATATCAGCTTTAAATGACTTGTCGAAAGACTTGATAGATTGAATAACGGATTGCTGTTGCGATTCAAGGAATGACTTATATTCCTTTGCTGCGCTTGACTCAAAATTAACCTTTTTACCTTTGTGCGCAGCCATACTGCTTACACTTGGGTTTACAGCGCTGAATTGCGCCATCGGTACATCAGTTAGCTGGACGATAACACGTACACTATCGCTATTTGCTTGAATGGCATTTGCAAGAATATTCTTCTTGTCGAAAGACGCCTCAATGGCATTTTGTTGCTCTACGCCGTAACCAGATAGTTGATTTGATATAGCTAAAGCACCAAAAGCTGAGCCCGCTAATGCGGTAGCAATAACTGTACTTAGGATTGTTTTTTTCATAATTATTCTCGTGTGAATAGTTCCCTGGAGCCCAACGATTTTCTTGTTTGCTTCAAAGGTCATTCGCCTCGTTTAAAACGCAACTTATCGTTGTGACTATCTATTACTAGCACACTTTTTTTCTTTTTGTAACGTGTGTTTCTGCAATACACAATTTACACATTTTGTTACATTTAACGGTGAATAGACGTTGCATAGATAACTTCCTTTTTTACTTGAAGTTATACACCGACGTGGTTTGGCATCCTAAGTTGTAAAAATCTAAATACTTTGTCCACTTAGACGAATAAGAAACGTCTGTCCTACGTGATTTTCATATTTTTTACATAAGGTTTACGTTTTTAGGACGAATATCCTTTTCATTTAGACTAATTGAGTATGTCTATTTCACCCATTTGAAAAAATGCCAATGAATAAGTAGGACGCTCCTGCATTTTCTCAACTAGCATATTGGTATCACTATAAGTCGCTATTAACCCTCATATTTAAGGGGAACAAACGTGAAAGACAGAAATCATTTGGCCGAAGTAAAAACAACAAATAAGGTCGAAATTATTACTAAAGGGGTTGTTGATATCCCAATGCTACAAATCCTTTCTGCCGAAGGTGAACTCATTGAAAAAGCAGTTGAACCTGACCTCAGCAAAGAAGAAGCATTAAAAATATTTAATACCATGCATTACATTCGAGTATTGGATGAACGTATGGTGGGTGCACAGCGTCAAGGTCGTATTAGTTTTTACTTGGCCAGCACAGGTGAAGAAGCGGCGTCAGTTGCAAGTGCTGCAGCACTCTCAGATGACGACATGATCATGTCTCAGTACCGTGAGCAAGGCGCATTAGCCTACCGCGGATACACCACAGAACAGTTCATGAACCAAATGTTTAGCAATAAAGACGACCCGAATAAAGGACGTCAAATGCCTATCCATTATGGTGACAAGCCACTTAACTTCATGACTATATCTTCACCACTAGGCACACAGATCCCTCAAGCATCTGGTTACGCCTATGGCCAAAAAATGTCGGGTAAAGATGTGGTTACTATCTGTTACTTCGGTGAAGGTGCAGCGTCTGAAGGAGACTTCCACGCAGGGTTAAATATGGCTGCTGTATTAAACTGCCCAGTTATTTTCTTTTGCCGTAACAATGGCTACGCCATTTCAACACCAGCAGAAGAGCAGTTCGCGGGTGACGGCATTGCTTCTCGTGGCTTAGGTTACGGTATTAAAACTATCCGTGTTGATGGTAACGATGTGTTAGCCATTTATGCGGCTACTAAAGAAGCCCGTCGTATTGCCATTGAAGAAAAGTGTCCTGTACTTATCGAAGCCATGACATATCGTTTAGCGGCGCACTCCACGTCAGACGACCCAACAGGCTATCGCTCTCGTGAAGAAGAAGATAAGTGGCGTGCAAAAGACCCTATCGCTCGTATGGCGAAATGGTTAGAAAGCAAAGGCTGGTTTGACGAGGCTGAGAACCAAAAGCGCGTCGATAAAGCAAGACAAGACGTTTTAGCAGCAATGAAGAGTTGTGAAAAGACTGACGTATGTGCCATTGAAGACATTGTCGAAGATGTATACGACACAGCACCTTGGCATTTAAAAGAACAACTCAGTGAATTGAAAGCGCATATTAAGAAGTACCCGAAGATGTACCCTAAAACAGCAGGGAGAGTAAAATAATGGCTAAGATGAATCTACTTCAAGCAATTAATAATGCACTCATCACAGCCATGACCGAAGATGAAAAAGTAATGGTCTTTGGTGAAGACGTGGGCCATTTTGGTGGCGTGTTCCGTGCAACCAGTCACCTTCAAGAAAAATTTGGTAAGGCGCGTTGCTTTAACACGCCGCTTACTGAACAAGGCATTATTGGCTTCGCGAACGGCTTGGCCTCACAAGGCTCTGTACCTATTGCTGAAATTCAGTTTGGTGATTACATTTTCCCTGCATTCGATCAAATTGTGAATGAGACGGCTAAATGGCGCTACCGTTCAGGCGGTCAGTTCGATGTTGGTACGCTAACAATTCGTACACCTTATGGTGGCGGTATCGCAGGCGGCCACTACCATAGTCAATCACCAGAGGCATTCTTCGCTCACTGCCCAGGTTTAAAGATTGTTATTCCACGTGACCCATATCAGGCGAAAGGTTTGTTGCTTGCGTCAATTCGCGATAAAAACCCCGTATTGTTTATGGAGCCTAAACGTCTTTACCGCGCTTCTGTATCGGAAGTGCCTGAAGAAGATTACGAACTGCCATTAGGTAAGGCAGATATTGTTCAAGAAGGTAGCGATATCACCTTATTAGGGTGGGGCGCGCAAATAGAAATTCTACAAAAAGCTGCAGAAATGGCTCTTGAAGATGGTGTGTCGTGCGAAATTATCGATTTACGCAGCATATTACCGTGGGACGTTGAAACGGTTATGCAATCTGTAATGAAAACAGGTCGCCTATTGATAAACCACGAGGCACCGCTAACGGGTGGCTTTGCGAGTGAAATCGCAGCGAGCATTCAGGAACGTTGTTTCTTATATCTTGAAGCGCCTATTGCGAGAGTGTGTGGTTTAGACACGCCGTATCCATTGGCACATGAAAAAGAATACATGCCAGATGAAACAAAGACGTACGAAGCCATAAAACGTACGCTTCACTACTAAGCCGGGGGACGATGAAATGACAATTGAATTTATCTTACCGGATATTGGTGAAGGTATTGTTGAATGTGAACTTCTGGAGTGGTTAGTTTCTGAAGGTGAGCATATAGAAGAAGATCAACCTGTCGCGGAAGTAATGACCGACAAGGCTACCGTGCAAATTCCTGCAATGCATGCGGGTGTGGTTAATAAACTGCATTACGCGGTAGGCGATATTGCTAAAGTGCACGCACCGTTATTCTCTATGACGCCAGATGATGCCGACGCTAACTCAGATACTCAAGAAGACGCGCAAGCGGAAGTAAAAGAGAATGCGTCTGAAACAGCGACAGCGAATGACAGTGCTTCTTCAAATGCTTCAAACGGCAAGCACATCGAAGACTTTATTTTGCCAGATATTGGTGAAGGTATTGTCGAGTGCGAAATTGTGAAATGGAACGTGACTGAAGGCGATGAAATTGAAGAAGATCAAGCCGTTGTAGAAGTGATGACCGACAAGGCAGTGGTAGAGATCCCCGCTAAAAACGCAGGTACCGTGCATCGTCTTTATTACGCGCAAGGCGATATAGCGAAAGTGCATAGTGCATTGTTTGCGTTAGAAGTTGCCGGTGAAGTCACAACTACTAGCGGTACTAATGACGAATCACCATCGGTAAACAACAGCGCTTCAAGCGTTGCATCTCAAAGTTCAATGAACACGCAAACAAACGGTGCAAGTCAGCAATCAGCGCAAGTTGCTCCTTCAAAATTCAGCGACGGTGAATACGAGCCACCTATCACTATAGAAGGTAAGGTGTTGGCTAGCCCCGCGGTAAGACGTGTTGCAAGAGAAAAGAATATCGACCTTTCTACTGTGGAAGGCTCGGGTAAAAAGGGGCGGATCCTTAAGTCTGACGTGTTGAATCTACAACATTCGAATGTTGACACGTCGTCTCAAAATACGTCATCTTCTGCGCCAAGCTCATCTACCGCAGAAAAAGGTGATTTGAATAGCACAAGCACTGTGCTTAAAGGCAGCGTTAGAACGGAAAAAGTACGCGGTATTCAGGCAGCTATGGCGAAGCAAATGTCGGCTTCGGTCTATACTATCCCGCACTTCACAGTCAGTGACGAGTTGGTAATGGACAACTTGATGTCGCTACGCAAGCTGCTTAAACCTGAATTTGAAGCGAAGAACGTAAAACTCAGCTTTATGCCGTTTTTCGTTAAAGCAATGTCATTGGCACTTAATGAGTTCCCTGTAGTTAACAGTCAGCTTAACGAAGACGCCACTGAGATAAGCTACTTCGCAGATCACAATATTGGTTTTGCAGTAGACTCTAAAATTGGTTTGCTTGTACCGAATATTAAGCGTGTTCAAGACCTATCTCTGTTAGAAATTGCTGTTCAAATGCAGAATATTATCGAACAAGCCAGAGCGGGCCGCGTGGCTGGCGAGCACCTTAAAGGCGGTACGATTAGTATCTCTAATATCGGTGCAATAGGCGGTATTACCGCAACGCCAGTAATTAATAAGCCTGAAGCTGCTATTGTTGCCCTTGGCAAAACGCAGAAACTTCCACGCTTTGACGATGAAGGGAATGTTAGCGCGCAAAATATCATGGCGGTTAATTGGTCTGGCGACCACCGTATTATTGATGGTGCGACTATGGTGCGATTCAATAATCTATGGATGAGTTACCTAACTCAGCCGGAAAAAATGTTGATGCACCTTAAGTGATATCATCCAAAGCAATTTGATTTGCAGTAGCAATATTTTTAAAGGGCCAATAGTAAAACTATTGGCCCTTTTTTGTTTTGTATACCTCAAAGCGCGTTGACGTTATTATAGAGCACTACAAAAAAACGAAAATTTTACTGAGGTTTTGTGCTTAGTTATCAACATGCCTTTCATGCGGGCAACCACGCTGATGTCATCAAACATCTTTGTTGGATTGGCGTTATCAACGCATTAAAGAAAAAAGATAAACCTTTTACGCTTTTCGACACCCACGCAGGCGCGGGTGCGTACGATCTAACCGATGCCATGTCGTCAAAAAATAAAGAGTACGAGACAGGTATATCTCGTTTGCTTATAGATGATAAAGGCGTTCAGGACTTGCCAAATTTGTTGGCCGACTATTTATCGTTGTGTGAACCGTTTTTAGCAAAACAACAATATCCGGGCTCACCGGCAATAAGCGCAAAAGCGAAAAGGGATGGTGATAATTTACACCTAATGGAACTTCATCCGGCGGAAT
>Ga0208523_1000167_pt1 | contig 14998 bp, 12 predicted proteins | sample ETNtaG_17_FD_185770 | JGI IMG/M metagenome (GOLD analysis project Ga0208523, IMG submission 185770) | Marine microbial and viral communities from oxygen minimum zone, Eastern Pacific Ocean - ETNP201302PF82A (SPAdes) (version 2) | ecosystem: Environmental > Aquatic > Marine > Oceanic ...
ATAAAAGAATGATTAATCAATCCATCAAAGTAAATCATAATGGTAAAAATTATAAAGTTTTTAAAGGACAACAAGGAGGTATGTATATTGTTCGTAAAAATAAAAAAGTTTATTTACAAAGTGGGGCTGGATTTTTAGGAAATCTAAGAGCTAAAGCAGCAAAAAAATTCGCAGCAGCAAAAGGTATGGTAAAATCCGCAGCAACTGGTGTAGGAAGTGCTGTAAGTAATGTAGCAACTGGTGTAGGAAGTGCTGTTTCAGCAGTAGGACAAGCTATGCCTTTTGCAACTCCATATGGAGTAGGTTCAGCTATAGGTAATACAATTGGCAGTATTGCCAGAGTTGCTGCTAGTCAACTTGGAGGTGCTATGTATCTCCAAATGAGTGAACAATTCGGTGGACAAGGTATTTCTGTCAGAATTGATGGAAAATCAAGAAAAGTATTTGTAACAAAATCTGGTAAATTTTATTACAAACAAGGTAACAAAAAAGTATACGTAAAACAAAATGGAGCTGGATTCATGTCTATATTTAGAACTATGGCCAAAAAAGCTATGCCTATGGCAAAAAATTTTATGAAAACTCAAGGAACAGATATGCTAAACCAAGCATTAGCACCAGCCGCAGTAGCACCAGCACCAGCACCAGTACTAATGGCACCACCAGCACCAGTACTAATGGCACCACCAGCACCATTAGTAATGGCACCAGTAGCACCAGTAGCACCAGTAGTAGCAGTAGCACCAGTAGCAGCACCAGTCGCAGTAGCACCAGTAGCAGTACAAGCAGGGGGAGCTAGAACAGTTGGTCCAGCATACGTTCTTATGCAAACCGGTGGAACTGGTTTGAAAGTAAGAAATGGAAGAAAAAATGTTCATGTTTTTGTAACAAAAGGAGGACGATTTTACTATAAACAAAATGGTAAAAAAATCACTATTCAAAGAGGAAGTGGTTTCTTTAGTAAAATGAAAGCTGCAGCAATAAAAGCAGCAGCAATTGCTTCAAAAGCAGCAGCAGCAACTCCAGCACTAGCAGCAGCAGCAAAAGCAGCTGTTCAACAACAAGTAATGAACACAGTAGCAGCAAATCCAGCATATGCAGCAGTAGCTCAACAAGCTATGCAAGCAGATGCACCAATTGTAGCAGCAGTACCACAAGCAGTACCACAAGTATTAGTACAACAACCAGCACCACAAGTATTAGTACAACAACCAGCACAAGTACCAGTATTAGTACAAGGAGGTGGTTCTTGTGGAAGAAAAAATTGTCCATGCGGACAAAATTGTAAATGTGGAAAAAAATGTAAGTGTGGAAAAAAATGTAAGTGTTAAATAATTAAGTTATTACATAAATTTTTAGTTTATTTTTAGTTTATTTTTAATAAAATTGAATTAATATTATTAAAAATAACAATGTTTAAGTTAATTCGTTTTTTATATTCAATGAATAGATTATCATAATACTATAATTAAATCTACTCAACCAATGGGAGAAGAAAAATACTGGATATTACCAGTATTTGCTTATACATGTCACACTAGTTATATTATGATTCAAGAGAAAATAAATTAAAAAGGTCTATATATATTTCTATGCCCCCTTGAACGTAAAATACAATAACCAATTCCCGCGAGTGTTACAATTGTAACTATTATACCTAAACATATAATACTTACTATTTCCATTTATATATATTTTTTATATATTACTAAATCTTTATATAAAGATTTAGTAATATTGATAAGTATCAAATACCATGTTAAAATTATTATTATTTACACTTATTACGTATAACTACTTCGCAACAATTCAAACACAACAATTAAATGATTGGAAAAATTGTGGAAGTTCAGCAGATCATATTCATGATTTAGATATTTCTTATACACCACAAATAATTTCAAAAGGTGATACCATTAATTTAAAAATTACCGGTAATTTGGATGAAAATGTAACAAGTGGTGAAATTGACTATAAAGTTTTAATTGGAAGATTCCCAGTATATCAAGGAACAATTCAAATTTGCTCTGAATTAAAATGCCCTCTATTAAAAGGACCCTTAACTCTTAGTACATCTCAAAAAGTACCTGATCAAATTATTCCTGGAAAATATGAAATTCAAGCAAAAGGAACAGATCAAGGAGGCCAAGAAATCTTTTGTGCAGTAATCCACATCCAAGCAAAATAATTTTAAAAATATTTACTAATTAACTGCTTTTTATCGTGATATGTAGCAACAAAAGATTTTGTCAAATCTTCTTTTTTAAATTTTTTGCTTTTTATTTTAATTATAAAAATATTAAAATAAATTGTTATAATAATTGGAAAGCTTAAACAATGAAATACATTATGTGAGGATAAGTATCCAAAACATATTATTGATGTAATCGTTATCATAATTCTAGATAAATTTATCTTCGTTATAAAATTCATTATGGTAGTTGATAATAAGATTAACACTAAAGCATATTTATTAACAGAAACACTTGAAATTAAGGCAAATAGTGAAGATATTATTAAAACATCCCATTCAATAATACAATCTATTATATATATTTGAATCAATTTCATAATAAATTTAGAAATATCTTTAATACAATCTTTACCAATTTTATTAAACAATATTAATGGTAGAAATTCTGAAATAAAACTTGAAAATATATATCCTACATCGGTAATATAAAAAATAATTGGTGATAGTATCATAAAAACGATATAATAATTTCCATATGATTTATATTTACGAATAAATATTCCAGATATTATAGGAGATAAAAATCCATATCTATAAATAATACCAAAAGAACAAAGACACAAAAAACGCCTAAACGCATTTCGTAGTTTTGACAAAATTATTTTTAAATATTTTCCCAAAACGGATTCCTGTGTATTTTCGGCATATATTTTTATAAATGAATATAATGCATAAGGTTTAAATAAATCATCCCACTCTCTATTCTGTAATAACATAATTATGTAACTTTTTCTTTTTTTCAATTTAGTAATAGATTCTTTATCATAAATATTATTTTTATTTCCACTTTTTGATTTTATTCCAAAATATCGTTTTAACAATTTAGTACTAACTAAATAACCACTACCTTCTAAATAATTTAAATAAGAAACTAGTAAAAACGAATTTATAAATCTAAAAAAAATAGATTTATTATTTAATGTAAATGATAAATATGGGCGAATTTCTAGAAAATCTACTTTAGGATTAATATTTAAATTACTAATTGATATCAAATTAATAATTTTCGCAATGTATTTACATATTAAATCCTGAAATAATATCTCTAGGTGTAAATCTAGAAAATCCTTAATAAGTTTAAATTCGTCTGTTTTCATCATATAATTCACCATTTCTGGAAAAATAAATATCAAATATATTACATTTATTATAATCGGATACAAAAACCATAAAATTATATTAATAGTATAACCAAAGCACATAGTTATTATATAATAAATCATACGATAACCGAATGTATCATTATAAAAAGGATTTTTCCTAGATATTTGAAAATATCTAAATATAAATCCACACGAAAATAAAATCCCATCAACTTTTAACATATTTATTATACATAAATGTGTATAAATTTCATGATATTCATAATACCAAAAATAAATTAAAATAAATACAAATAATTCTATACTAATATACAACGGTTTATAATTCATAATTATAGTTATATAAGAATGCTTTTATTAACTATAATTAATTATTTTTAATATAAATCTGAAGATTAACCAACAAATTTACCTAATCTAACAAATATATCTAAAAGAAATAAAATAAAAATTCCAGTTGCAACATATATTGCTATATCTAATAGTTGATCTTCTCGTTTTTTATTTATATATTTTTGAGCATTTCCTTGACCACCAAAATGTTTCTCTAAATATAATCTACATTTTGGACATTTGGCTAAATGTTCAATTAGATGACCACAATCACTATCATTGTTAGTTTGATTACTAAAACCTTCCATAACTTTATCTTCTTCAAAATCTTCTTCATATAAATTTTCTAAATCTTCATAATTTTCTAATTTATTACTATATTCTGAAACAAAATTTTCAACTTCTTGATCAATACTTTCAGGCGAATATTTCTCATTGTTATTTAACATACTCTTATATATAAAAGGTTGTTGAGTTGTTACAACAAAATCATCACCATAAACCTCTTTAATACTAGCAAACGGCATTATTAAATTTAATAGAGATATTATTTTTAGAAATCAAAATTTAATCTATTAAATATAGGGACTTGATTTATAAAAATTTATTCAAATTTTATATTTTTTAAAGAATTCCTCTCTCTTTCTACTTTCCCGTTACATTAACCTTTCTTAACATTAATTAATTAACATTAAGAGGTCTTAGGACACGTAACCTGCCCTGATATTTAATTGTTTGAAAAGTATAACGACATATATTTTAAATATAAACAACAAACTTGGCTCTCGTAAGCTATTTATTTAATAAAAATATATATTTTAAATTTCATACTTAAAATATCAATAATATAATTATTGTTTCAATTTTAATTTTGCTTTGATTTACTTTCGTTTTCTTTCATTTTTATTGATACGTAAAGTTGAATAAGAATACGAAAAACAGTTCGAACCTCTTTTTTTTCCTTTCCTCTTTCTTTTCTTTCCTTATTTCTTTGCGATTATATCTAACCATTTTTTTAATTAAATTATAATTATCGATTTTATCTTGCTTTTCCTTATCTGACAATTCATATACAAAGATTTTATCTATATCCGTAAATCTGACTTCTTTTGTAGAAATTTTCCTAACAAAATGTTTATTTGTTGTTATATGAAGTTCATAACATTTATATTCTCTTTTACAATACTTGCAATATTTCATATTTATGAAATCGATTGAAATTGTTATTATTATTAGATTAATACCCGAATATATCAATTTTATATTTTATTTACATGATAATACAACAACGATTCTGATCTTCAGAAACTAAATCTAATTCCTGTCCCCTTTCAGGCATTGTTTCAGGAATATTTTCAGCAACTAATTTAAATATATGTTCAGTATTTACAGAAGTTTTAGCAGAAACTTCACAAAAAAAGACGTCATTCTCTTCCGCAAATATTCTACCTTCACTTTTAGTAACCTTTCTTCTATGTTCTAAATCACATTTATTACCTATAAGAACAATAACTGGAACAGTTGTATTATAACTTTTTAATTCTTTCAAATAATTTTTAGCAACTTCAAAAGTTTCTTTGGCAGTGATATCATATACCAAAAATGCAGAAGTAGCATTTCTGTAATATAATGGCGTTATACTCCTATATCTTTCTTGACCAGCAGTATCCCAAATTTCAAATTTAACCAGACGATTACCATATTTTCTGGTATAAGAATTGAATGCTGCTCCAATAGTTGATTCTGAATAATTATCAAATGTTCCTTTCGTCATTCGCCTGACAATACTAGTTTTACCTACAGCAGCTTCGCCCAATAAAACTAATGTTGTTCTTAAATTAAGAGTTTCTAAACTAGGATAAGTTTCCATAATTTATAATTTTAATTTATATAATATTTTATATGTAAATGGTATATCTAATATTAATCAATTTTAATATATTTTAATATTTTTTAATATTTTATGTTTTTATAAAATTGAATTTTATAAAAATATATAAAATTAAAGTCTTAAGTAGTATTATTACTATAATAAGAAATAGTATGGGAATTAAAAATCTTAACGTATTGTTAAAAAAACTTGTCAAAAATGGAATCCAAATAGAAAGTTTGGATAATTTTTCAAATCAAATTATTGCTATAGATACTAGTAACTATTTATACAAATTTAAATACGATAATGGAAACTTTCTTCGGAAGTTTATTGATCAAATTATGATGTTTTGGAAATACAATATCACACCAATCTATATTTTAGATGGAGCTCCACCAAAACAAAAAAATGAAACATTAAAAAAAAGAAAAAATATCAAAAATAAAAATAAAAATGATATCGCTACATTAGAAACTCAAATTATAGAACAAGATAAACTATATGATAAAACAAAAAAAGAACTATCTATGAATAAACTTTTTGCTCCAGATAAAGAAAAAGAAGTTGAATTATCAAATACTTTAATAGAAATAGAAGAAACAATTAAAACTAATAAACTAAAATTAAAGAAAAAAATTAAAAATGTTATATCCATTTCACCCAATGATATAAATAATTGTAAAAATTTATTTAATTTACTCGGAGTAAAATATATTGTTGCGGATTCAGAAGCTGATATTTTATGTGCTGAATTGCAAATAAATAATATCGTAGATGCATGTATGTCCGAAGATATGGATTTCTTAACTCATGGTTGTACCAAATTGTTAAAAAATTATAATTATAGAGACAATACAGTCAAAGTATATACATTACCAATTATTTTAGAAGAACTTAATTTATCATACGATAAATTTGTTGATGTTTGTATCCTATGTGGATGTGATTATACTACGAAAATTCACGGAATTGGTCCAATTAGTGCTCTGAAATATATTAATAAATATGGTTCTATTGAAAATATTATACAAGAAATTGATAATACTTTATTAAAATTAACAGTTGATCCTAATTTCGATTATCTAAATTCTAGAGACCTTTTTAAAATTAAGAAGAAATCTCCTCTAGAAAGAGAAGATGTTCTGGTTGGGCATATCAACTATAATAACTTGATTAGTTTCTTGAATGAGTGTAAAATTAAGTATTCTATGCAAAAAATTAAAACCTATAGAAATCAGCTATATCAATAATTTTTTAAAGTTTCATATATTGGGAAGAATATAGAACATACAGAAAACCACCATGTAGTACGATAAGCAGCACCTCGAAATAACGATTTAAATCCATTTTCTTGTAATAATTCTATCATTGAATTTGTTATATTTTGATTTGGATTTTTACTGGTCATTATCCTAGTCTTGATAACATCACACGGTGTTGTCAGAAAGCCAGCCCAGCCACCTGAAAGTCCTCCCATTAAAGTAAATTCTGTCGTAGTCATTTTTCTACCTCCTTGTTCTCTTTGAGATTTTTGATATTTTATAAAATCATAACTGGAAAATAAACTGACCATGAATGGAACGTCACGCATCACTGTTGATGCTGTACCTCGGTACAAACTTAAAAAATTCTTTTTCATAAAGATTTCCTTCAATACTTGTCGTGTGTTGGTATGTTGACCTGTTTGAATCTTCTGCGTAATCAGTTCCTTTGGTATTTTAACAACAGATGACGATAAATCACCTAAAACTGCACAAGTTGCACTGTTAATCATCAACGGAAGATATCCAGAAAGATGTTCCTTTGAATATTCATATGTTCCCAATCTAATCGCTCCTTGGGGGAAGGACATTAGAACGGACGGGAAAAACCCTCTTGATGAAAATCTGTATAAATTTTTAAAGTTACTTAATCTAAATTTGTTTTTACTCGATGATTGTATATGAACCCGCATCGTGTCCAATGGGTGCATAACTGCGAAGGAAGTTGATAATGCTACCCCACCTGCAAAAAATATTTTATTTAAATTCAAAGATTTTTTTTCGTCATTCATTATTATATATTATTACCTTTTAACATATAATAATAGAATTTTATATTTTTAATTTATTTACTTATATTATTTTTAACCGCTTTGGCTCCAGTATAAAGACCTAAAGCAGATGCGGTTAGAAATAACCAATTCATATCTAAATTTCTAGGATGCCAAAATTGTTTGTTAGTAAAAGGTTCTACCATTAAATTTAATAAATTTTTTGGTACAAACACGTTTTCACCTTCGTCATTTTTACGAATCCAAATATTTCCCATCTTTGGTGAGAATTGTACGTATAAAGCAAAAAGTCCAGTTGAGACTCCTGCTACTGCTGCTGCTTCTGTTAATGTGACCATTTTTTCTTTCTGTTCTTCTTTATTATTCATATCTATATAATAATCCTTAATATATTTTTATTATTAAAATAGATACGTTCACATTAAAATTGAAATTTAATATTTAATTATAAATGAGTAGCAAAACTTGTAATACTTGTAATCTTACATTAGATATTAGTGAGTTTTATAAAAAACATGCAAAATGTAAGAAATGTTTAAAAAAACATCAAACATGCGAACACGATTCACGAAAACAGCATTGTCCTGAATGTAATCCTAAACTTTTATGTAAACACGATATACTAAAATGGAATTGTCCTGAATGTAATCCTCAATATTTCTGTGAACACGAGAAGCAAAAAAGCAGTTGTCCTGAATGTAATCCTAAACTTTTATGTGAACATGGTTCGCGAAAACAGGATTGTCGTAAATGTAGTCCTCAAAATTTCTGTAAACACAATATACTAAAATATAGTTGTCCTGTATGTAATCCTAAACTTTTATGTAAACACAATATACTAAAATATAGTTGTCCTGTATGTAATCCTAAAGTTTTATGTGAACATGATACACGAAAAAGTATTTGTCATATTTGTAGCCCTCAAAATTTTTGTATTCATTGTAAACATATTTATGTAGGAAAATTAAAATACGTTGAATCACTTGATAAAAAAGTTAGATGTTGTATTGGATGTTTTTACCACTTTTATCCAAACGATGAAATTCCAAGAAGATTTAAATGTAAACAACATTATTTTAATGAAAAATTAATAGAAGAATTTGGAGTTAATTTTTTTCAATATGATAAAAAAATCAAATGTGGTTGTTCAGGAAGAAAACCTGACTGGTTTATAGATTGTTATAAATATTCAATCATTATTGAATTAGATGAAGACCAACATAAGTATACTTCATGTGATGAGAAGAGAATGATGGAATTATTTACTGATTTGGGTAGTAGACCACTGGTATTAATTCGTATAAATCCTGATAAATACAAAGGGAAAACTAAAAAAAGAAAAGGTTGTTTTGATTTTGATGAAAAAAATACACTTATATGTAATGAAAAAAAATTCAATAAAAGATTTAATATTTTAGTTAAAATGATTAAATATTATATTGATAATGAACCTGAAAAGGAAATTACAATGCAAAAATTATTTTTTGATAGAAAATAAATTATAATACAATATTCTTATCTTTTAAATTTTGTTCAAATTTTTGTTTCAAATCAGTTGCAACTTTTATATAATCTTCTTTATCTTCCCATGAATCCATTGGATTCATTAAATTTTCATCAATGCCATCTATTTTATTTGGAATTGATAAATTAAATAGATTATTATTTGTATATCCATTATTATCAATGGTTTCATCTAAAATCGCAGAAATACATTTTCGACTAATACTTAATTTAACACGTTCCCCAATACTGTACTTACCCTTAACCCATCCTGTGTTAACTAAGTATACATTAGCATTATGCTTTTCCATTTTTTCTTTTAATAATTCAGCATATCTAATCGGAGGCAAAGTTAAAAACGCTTCACCGTAACCTGCACTAAAAGTTGCTATTGGTTCTTTAATCCCGATCTCAGTTCCAGCAACTTTAGATGTATACCCGGATAAGAAATGATACATGGCTTGATCTTTTGTTAATTTCGATACTATAGGTAATACACCAAGAGCATCACAAGTCAAAAATACAATACTTTTAGGGTGAGTCCCGGTCATAGTAGGTTCAATGTTATCAATGTGGACAATAGGATAACTTACTCTTCCGTTTTGAGTAATAGAAATATCGTCGTAATCTGGTTCATTTGTACCTTCTTTAAAAGAAATATTTTCTAATAATGCATTTGGTCTAATTGCTCTGAAAATATCAGGTTCATTTTCCTCGGTTAATTTAATAGTTTTAGCATAACAACCGTTCTCCAAGTTAAAAATCCCATCGTCTGACCAACCATGTTCATCATCACCGATTAATAGTCGTTCAGGGTCGGCGGAAAGCGTTGTATTATGTGTAACAATGAAATTACCAAGTAAATATTTATGATTTCCATCTAATTCAAATCCATAATATTTATCTCTACCAATGGATTTTACTGATATTTGAGAACATAAAGCATCTTTGATTTGTGTTCTAACTTCAGCTTCTTTTCTTATACATAATACAGGAATTTCTTCTAATCCATTACCAGATATATGCATTCTATTATATTCACCTTCTCTTTTTTCCCCTTTGTACATACAACTTTTTTTACATTTTTTAGAGTAACAAGCAAATCCTAAACTTCTACATAAATATACAATATCTTCACTTAATTTACTATTTTTTTGGGTAATTTCATAACATTTTCCTTTTTTGTCATAATAACCATCACTATCAATTAATCCTGCTAATAATTTTAATCGATTTTCTCTTGAATTACATTTGTAAATATGTGGAATATGTTTATTTCCTAATATATTGTATTTTCTTAAAGAATTTTTAAAAAAATTAGTTCTCTCTGTCCATTTCGTTTTTTTTTTCAATGAATTAATTCTATATTTATATTTTTCTTTATGTTTTAAATAACAATTATATTTTTTTAAATTCACAAATAAATAATGTAATATTCTTGAATCCTGTGTAGTTATTTCTGGTTCCATTGAAGTGCCATCTCCTAACCAAATACCAATAAGATATGGATCAATATCAATCTTTTTTTCTGGAAATTCAACACCAACTTTATAACCAACGAAATTTTTTAAATATCCTTTTGAAACTTTTAAATAATCTTTGACCGTTATTGTAAAATATTTAGATAATTTTTTCTTTTCTTCTAATAATTTTTCTAATTCTTCATAAACTGTTTCTTTATTTTGATTTTTATATGACATTGTTAATGTATTTGTTTTGTACGTGTTTATATTAAACCATTGAAGCATATAAGATGAACGATCTTTTCTATCTCTGATATATGGAGTTCTATTATGTTTTAAACATAAAATATGTTCACTATTAGCAGTATATATATCCCCCTTAATATTTGATATTTCATACATTTCATCTTCACCTCTTCCTAATCCTAATACTTTTCTTGGTTTTGAATCAATTCCCATCAATAATTCTCCTTCTTTAATATCCTGAACCATTTTAATTATTCCATCATACATTAGTATCGGTGTATTTTTCCCGTTACATTTACCAGTGCCCGAGAGCCCGAAAAATAACGCAGTATCTCCGTTAAAACCTTTATTAGCACTGCAATGCATAGTAAGTATACCTTTTTGCGGAAGCCAATAATGCATCAAAGAAAATAACGACTTTTTCATTTCACCAGTGTATGCTGTCCCGCCAATAATACCGAGAGATTCGGTCACATTTAACATAAGAAAATTTTCAGAATTCATTTTATCCTCTTTGTATTTTTTATCAACTATACTACATGCGTTAATCATCGTAAAATCTGGTTCAAAATTTATTAATTCATTTTTTTTTGCTTCAATAAACATATTTTTAAGAAAGTGATGTTGCCAGCAATTTTCTGTAAAAAATCTTACTTTTTTTCTAGTTACAGGATCTGCTCCACAATATCCATCATAAATATAAATATTATCTAATGTTTCATAATGTTTTTCTACATCTTTTAAAAGGGTATTAAATTTTGTATTTGAAATCGGATGATTTACTGAACCCCACCACACCTTATCACGTGTTTCAGCATCATCTATAATATACTTATCATTGGGACTTCTGCCCGTGAATTTTCCAGTAAGAACACAATAAGTTCCATTATTTGTAAATCTACCAAATTTAGAGTTAATTTCTAATTCTCTAATTTTGGAATACGTAAGATTTCTTAAAATATTACGTTGATTTACAAATTTATTATAAAATCGGTTCGCCATAGAAGACATAATTGTGTTTATATTTTTAATAAATATATATATTTTATCTTTCTTTTTTTTTATGTATATTTTATTAAAAAAGCATACTTAAATGCTTCATCTTTCATATACTGATATCTACCACTTGCTCCACCATGACCTGCATTTAAATCAATTTTCATCATTAAATCTCTTTCATCTTTAAATGATGATACAACTTTTCTCATTTTTGCACAATATTTTACCGGCTCCCAAAAAGCAACCCGAGTATCGTTAATACCGGTAGTTATTAAAATATTAGGATATTTTTTGTCTTTAATATTATCGATAGGGGAATATGATAACATGTATTTATATACGGTCTTAGATTTTTCAGGATTTCCCCATTCTAAATATTCGCCTGTTGTTAATGGTAATGACGAATCTAACATAGTTGTTAAACAATCTACAAAAGGAACATCTAGAATAGCACTTTTATATAAAGAAGGTTTTTTATTTACAACATTTCCAATAAGTAATCCACCAGCAGAACCTCCTGATATTGATAATCCATCAGCAGAAACATAATTATTTTTAATCAAAAATTGACTACATTTTATAAAATCATTGAAAGTATTTTTCTTTTTCATCAATTTACCGGATTCATACCAATTTTTTCCTAAATAACTACTTCCTCTGACATGTGCAATGGCATACACATAACCTCTATCAAGTAAACTAATAATATATTTATCATAATCTACATCTACATCATAACCATATGAACCATAAGCATATAGATGTCCTTTATTTGTACCATCTTTTTTAAATTCGCTTTGTTTATATACGATAGATATATACAACCCAATTTTTTCATCAACTAATAATCGTTTGCTTTCATATAATTTTGAGTTATAATTTTTATAACTAATTTTTCTAAGTACTTTTTCATCAGTGGTATTCATATTGTATTCATAAAAACTTTTAGGAGAGATTAAAGACGAATATGAATATCTTAATTTATTTGATTCAAAATTTAAATTTAGATTTCCTTCTACTGCAATGTTATAAACATTTTCGTATTTTATAACTTTAATACTTTTATTACTTAAAGTAATAACTTTTATTATGTATTGACCGTTTACTTTACAATCAAGTACTAAATAATCTTTAAATATAAACATTTCAGTAATATATGTATTTTTATTATATGGGATAAAATCAACCCATTTACTTTTTTTTGTTTGATTTACTTTAGTTTTTGTAATTTTAAAATTAGTAGATTTATCTTTATTGGTAAGCATATAAAAATATCCGTCATTATGTTCAACTGAATACATATGATTTTTTACTCTTTTTTGTATTAATTTAATTTTATCATCATCATCAATATAATAGTATTCAGATGTTGTAGTTGAAACGATTGAGATTAATATATATTTTTCATCATTTGTTTTATTGAGATCAACTGTATATAAGACATCAGTTTCTTCATAAATTAGAACATCATCTTTTTCATCAGTTCCAATAGTATGTTTCCAAATACTTGATGGTCTTTTAGATTCATCAGCCATTACATAATAAAATTCATTCAAATTTTTCCATACAAAATCGGCTTCAATTTCTTTTTTCAATTCTCTTTGAATTTTACCAGTTTCAATATTTTTAAGATATAATTCATATTTTTCATTACCATCCGTATCAACGCAGTATAATAAACTTTTATTGTCATGGGATATTTCATAATGTCCTAATTCAAAAAATTCTTTACCTTTTGATAATTTCATACAATCAAGGAAGAGTTCTGGTTTACTTTTTAATGTTTTTTTTCTATAATATTTTTTATAATCTTCACCTTTTTTAATATCACTGTAATAAAAAAATCCTTTATAATAACTTGGTATTGATGTGTAGTTTTCTTTAGTCCGTGATTTAAATTCATTAAATAATTCTTTTTGTAATGTTTTTGTTCCTTTCATAAGATTATTACTAAATTCATTTTCTTTTTTTAAATGTTTAATTACCTTACGCCGTTTGTTTTTTTCTTGTATCCAATAATAATTATCTTCTCTATTATGATTATGTTTAGTTAATATCGTTTTTTCTTCCTCCAAAATTGGGTAATCCAAACTCATTTAAATATATATATATAATTACTATTTAAAGTTTAACTGTGTAAAAAAAAAATAAAAATTAAATTTTAATATATCAAATGAGAATTTTAGTAAGTATACTCACATCATATGATATAGAATTATTAAAAAGGGTTATAGAATCTGTGAAAAATCAATATAAAATAAATATAGAATATGATACTAAAATAATTGTCAATACTTTAAAAAAGGGATACTATGAACAAGTCAAAGAATTATATGGAAATGTATATGAAGTAATTGAAACTGAAAGTAATGGTAGTCCGGGAAAAGGACATAATAGTGTTTTAAATCTATTTGAAAAATATACTCAGTATTCACATTTAATTACAATCGATGGCGATGATTTATTTTATCCATGTGCCTTTCAACAATTGGTTAAGGCAATTGACTCAAATGTTGATATATTACATTTAATGATTAACGATTATGTATCATTTATAAAAAAAGAAATTAGACATGTTAATTTAAAAGGAAAATTTCGGTTATATTCTAGTTTTGATGACGAACAAAATTGGTGGAATTCAATAAAAGTAAAAAATCCATTAAAGAACCCAATTCACGTATGTAAAACTCCTGCTAGGATTATATTTTGTAGTCGTAAAATATTTGATACAAATATTAAAATCACATATGATGAAGAGTGTACTTTATATGATGACTATATTGCTTTCTTATCATTATGTGAAAATTATTTTGAGAACAAATTAAATGTTGTAGCAACGTCAAATAGTTATATTTATTGTTATAATGCAGTAAATCCTGAAAGTGCAAGTAGAAGATTTAAAAAAGAGAAGGAAGAAAGTATAATTTTCAAAGAAAAAGCAAAAAAATATAGTAAAACATTAGAATCTTTTGGAAATGAAGATAATTGGAATTTAAAAATGTTAAAATTTCAAATATTTGGAAAGCCTGATAATTTTAATTTACAAAAAAAAAAAATTTTTTGTAATAAACATGTAATAGATTTTGAAATCGAATTTAAAAATAAAAAAGCAGATAAATTTTATGATGAAAAAAATTACGAACAAGCATTGATATATTATTCTATTTTGTT